>Ga0315553_10000017_pt1 | contig 127009 bp, 108 predicted proteins | sample SalMarSW160140MG_FD_203099 | JGI IMG/M metagenome (GOLD analysis project Ga0315553, IMG submission 203099) | Salt marsh sediment microbial communities from the Plum Island Ecosystem LTER, Massachusetts, United States - Salt Marsh Sediment SW1601-40 ... | reverse complement strand
GTACATGCCGGCATCCAGTGCGTTGAGTTTCTCCGGCCGGTGGAGCTGAACGTCGGCCACGTGGCCCTGTATCTCGACCCGGACGGGATCCATGGCGCACCTCGACTCATGGGAGTGATGGGAAGTGAAAGCCTGCATTTCAGCACGAACTCGGAATCTCTGTTTGAAATCTTTCCGAAATCGAGCGATCGTGGCCGGGTGAAGGCCGTCGTCTGCCACGCCGTCGGGAGGTTCGCGATCGAGGACGTGCGGCTCGACCCGCCTCGGGCGGGCGAAGTACGGGTGCGACTCGCCGCGACCGGTGTCTGTCACTCCGACTTGTCCGTGATCGATGGCATCCTTCCTCTACCGCTGCCGGCGGTGCTAGGTCACGAGGGCGCCGGCATCATCGCCGAGCTGGGGCCGGAGGTGCGCGGACTCGCGGTGGGCGATCCTGTCATTCTCTCCTTCACTCCGGCGTGCGGTCTGTGCGTGTCCTGCCGCGCCGGTCGCCCGCAGTTCTGCGACCGGACCGCCGTCGATGGAATGGGGCTCGACGGCACCTCGCGCGTGCATCTGGAGGGCCGTCCGCTGTGCGTCATGGCGATGCTGGGGTGCATGGCGGAGGAAGCGGTGGTGCCGGCCACCTCCGCCGTGCGCATCGATTCGCACATCCCGTTGGACCGGGCGGCCCTGGTCGGCTGCGGGGTGATGACGGGTGTGGGCGCGGCGATCAACACGGCGCGCGTCACGCCAGGCGCGCGCTGCGCCGTCTTCGGCTGCGGCGGCGTCGGCCTGTCGGTGATCCAGGGCTGTCGCATCGCGGGGGCGAGCCGGATCATCGCCGTCGACGTAGCCGAGTCCAAGCTCGAGCTCGCGCGGCGCTTCGGCGCCACCGACGCGGTGGATGGCCGCGACGGTCGAGCCGTCGAGGCCATCCAGGCGCTGTGCGGGGAGGGCGTCGACTTCTCCTTCGAGGTCGTGGGATCTCCGGCACTGATGAGCCAGGCCTACGAAGCAGTCCGCCGCGGCGGGGTAGCGACGATCGTCGGGGTGGGACGCCCCGGGGACACCTTTCCGATGGACGCCTTCGCCGTGGCCACGTCGGGCAAGACCCTCAAGGGCAGCCTCTACGGCGACGCCAACCCCCATGCCGACTTTCCGCGCCTGCTCGATCTCTACTCCCGGGGTCGCCTCGACCTGGACGGGATGGTCAGTCGGACCTACGGGATCGACGACGTGGCGCAGGCGTTCCGTGACATGAAGGAAAATCGTAACGCCCGTGGCGTGATCATATTCTGAAGTGAAGCGAGTCTATTTTACGATTTCGTTGACATTATCAGTTCTCGTATCGTAATTTCGAATCGAAGATCGATTCCGAGGTCTTGCGGCACGGGTCCGGTCACGACCTCGGGGAGTGCCCTATGCCTTATCGGGTGATCCAATACGCGACCGGCGTCTGCGGTCGCGCGGCCGTGCAGGCGATCACTGCCCGTCCCGATCTCGAGCTGGCGGGTGCCCGGGTCTACGACCCGGCAAAGGTCGGCAGGGACGTCGGGGAGATCTGCGGCATCGGGCCCATCGGTGTTCGCGCCACCGATCGCGACGAGGAGCTCCTCGCGCTGGACGCCGACTGCGCGCTCTGGATGGGAGAGGCGTCCTGGATGGGCGACCCCGAGGCAGCTCGACGCGGCCTGCTGGACCTGTGTCGCATCCTCGCCTCCGGCAAGAACCTGATCACCATCGTGCACGCGCCCTTCGTTCATGCCGGCTCGCTGCCAAAGGAGGTGCGCGAGGCCTTGGAGCACGCCTGCCGCGGCGGTGGGAGCTCGCTCCACATGAGCGGAATCGACCCCGGCTTCGCGTCGGAGGTGCTGTCGCTCACCGCCTCGGGGCTGTGCAAGCGGATCGACGAGCTGCGCGTTCAGGAGATCCTGGACTACTCCGAGTACGACAACCCGCAGATCATGTTCGACGTGATGGGCTTCGGAAAGCAGCCGAACTCGGAGTCGGCCTTCTCCGCGGGCACGATGCTCCAGGCCTTCAATGGATCCCTGCATCTCGTGGCCGAGGGCCTGGGTGCGGAGATCGAAGAGATCCGACCGGCGCTCGACGTACAGCTCGCCAAGGAGCCCTTCGACATCGTGGCCGGTCACATTCCCGCCGGCACGATCTCGGCGATGCGCTTCTCGTTCAGCGCCTACGTCGGCGGCGAGCCGAGGATCGTCGTGGAGCACGTGACCCGACTCAACAAGGATCAGGCACCCGACTGGCCCCAGGGACACGGCTATGCCGTGACCATCCGCGGCGAGCCCTCGATGCGCCTCTCCTTCGAGATGGGGGTCGGCGAGGGTCGCAGCGAGCTGGCCGATTCGGTGCTCTCCGCGGCCATGCACGCCGTGAACTCGATACCGGCCGTCTGCGAGGCGGAGCCCGGCATCCGGAACTTCCTCGAGCTCCCGTTGATCACGGGCCGGCACACGATCGCGCGCTCATGACCCCCCGTCCGCCGTGCAGACGTCCGTCCCCACGTCGGTGAGCTCGAGCCCCGGAGACGAGGTCGTGCCGCTCAGTGCGGCGGTCGGGGTGCCGGGCCGGCGCACCGCCCGGACCGATCTCGTGCCCCGCATCGAGGCATGGCTGCGAGAACGCGTCGGGCAGCGCGCGCAGATCGCGATCGCACCGCGGGAGGCCGAGGGAGGCGGATTCTCGAGCGATCTCTACTTCATCCAGGTGTCCGGCAGCGCGGTCGGCGAGCGCGAACGAGGCAACTGGGTGCTGCGCCGGGAGAGGACCCAGGACTCGCTCTTCCCGCTGGCCGACTTCGCGGCCGAGTCCCAGATCCAGCAGGCCTTGGGCCGGAGCAGCAGCGTGCCGGTTCCCGACATTCTATGGGTGGAGGACGACCCGGAGGTGCTCGACGGGCGCTTCTACGTGATGAGCCGGATTCGCGGCGACGCCCTGCCCCATCTGAACGACCGCGGCTGGATCGCCGGAGCGTCTCCGAGTCAGCGGGCGACACTGTGGTGCGGGGGGCTGCAGACGCTTGCCGCGATTCACGCCTTCGACTGGCGGCGTGCGGACCTCGGCCGGCTGCGGCGCGACGGGGATCGGGCCCAGCTCGCCGGCGACCTCGACTACTGGGAGTGGCTCTACGACCACCAGTCGGAGCCGGCCTTTGCTCCGGTGGTACGGAGCGCCTTCGACCGCCTCCGCCGCGCGATACCGGAAGAGGAACCCTGCGCTCTCTGCTGGGGCGATGCGCGTCACCAGAACATGCTATTCCGCGATTGGCAATGCGTCGCCGTGCTCGATTGGGAGATGGCGACCTTGGGCGCCCCGGAGACGGACGTGGCCTTCCTGCTCACCTCCTGTCGCGTCATCGAGGAGTCGGGCATCGAGCGCCTCGATGGGTTCCCGTCCCGAGCGGAGACGGTCCGCCTCTACGAGACCTTCAGCGGGCGCAGGCTGCGCAACCTCGACTACTACGAGGGCTTCGCTCTGCTGCGCATGCTGGTGATCCAGGCTCGTTTCATGCGGCTCGGGCTGATGCCGAGCGCTCCGCAGCCAATCGAGGAGAACGTCGTGGCGCGCCTGCTTCGCGACTTCGTAGACGGCGCAACGAGCCGAGGGGGATGAACGTGGATGGGATCGAGTGGGCCTTCCCCAGCTGCTATCCGGCGCAGGACTGCCTGCCCCACGAGGCGGGTCCCGAGCTGCTCTGGAACGAGAGCGGATTGCTGCACTGGGTCGATCTCGATAGCGGATTGGTGGGTTTCCATCGCTTCGGCTATCAGCCGAACCGCGGACAGGCGAACTACCAGGTCGGTGTGTGCACGCGGGAGGGTCTTCGCTTCCGCCGCGCGGAGAAGGCCCTTCCTCTGCGAGGTAACGAACACCAAGGCGGCGGTTACAGGCTCGATGACCGTCTACACGTGGCTCATTCCGATGGCAGCAGTCACTGGCGCTTCGAGGATCCCGACTGCGAGATCGACCTGCGACTCGAGGAGTTCTTGCCCCGGATTCGCACCGTCGACGCCTGGGGCTTCGAGAACGACGCCGTCCGGCAGGACGCGGCCAACCACTACGAGGTTCCCGGCGCCGTCCGCGGCCGTGTCCGGATCGCCGACCGGGAGTACCCGGTGTCGTGCCTCGGCTACCGGGACCACTCCTGGGGAAACCGGAGCTGGTCCTTCTCGAGCCATCGCTGGTTCACCGGCAGCTTCGGAGCGGACTTCAGCTTCTCGATCGCGACTGCGATCACCCCGTCGGTCGGCTACTTCCAGGCGGGCTACGTCGCGAAGGACGGGATCGTGGATCCGATGACGCGCGCCGACGTGCTCGTGTACGGGGAGGATGACGGCATCACCGCCCGGGGCGGCCGCGTCGTGTGCGAGACCAAGCACTACGGACGCTTCGAGTTCGAGGTCGAGGCGCTGGACTGCGTCCTCCTCGAAGCCGATCACCACATCGGCTGCGAGGCCCTGTCCAAGGTCGTTTGCGATGGGCGGGTCGGAACCTGCGACCTGGAGAGCTCGAACAACCCGCGCGACGGCCGCGCGGCGCCCACCCTGATCCTCGGTGCCGCCGTCGAGAACGGTCTGACCCGCCGGCGCCCGTTCCGCCTCTAGCGGACAACGACACGAGAGGACGAGCGATGAAGAGTCTGCGCTTCGGGCTCTGGTACGACTTCCGGAATCCCCTCGCCTGGCCGCGCGACTCCTGCGATCTCTACCAGCAGTCCATCGACCAGATCGCCCGTGCCGAGGATCTCGGCTGGGACGACGTGTGGCTCTCGGAGCACCACTTCATCGACGACGGCTACCTGCCCTCGTGCCTGCCGGTGGCAGCGGCGATCGCGGCGAGGACACGTCGCATCCGGATCGGTACCGCGGTGGTGCAGCTCCCCGTCCACGATCCGGTGAGGCTCGCCGAGGACGCCGCCGTCGTCGACGTGATCTCACGGGGTCGTCTCGACCTGGGTGTCGGTCTGGGATACCGACCCCAGGAATACGAGGGCTTCGAGGCCGACTGGGGCTCTCGAGTGGAGCGCTTCGAAGAGGAGATCGCGATCCTCCGGGCGCTGTTCGCCGGTCACGCACTCGCCTTCTCCGGCAAGCACCACCGGCTGCGCTGCGACGGGATCCGGCCCCTCCCCGCGCAGCGGCCGCTCCGGATCCTGATCGGTGGCATCAGCGAGGCGGCCGTGCGCCGCGCGGCTCGCCTGGCGGATGGCGTGATCGTGAATGGCACGCACGACGCAGGCGCGGGCATCCGCGTGTACCGGGAGGAGTTCGAGAAGCTCGGCCGGAACGCCGATGAATGCGAGGTGATCTACTTCGAGCAGTGGCTCGTGGTCGCGCGCGACCCGGACGCGCGTCTGCGCGAGGCGGCTCCGCACATCGGCTACCAGATGGCCCGCTACGGCGCCTGGGCGCGCGGCGAGGATGCGGCCGGGCCGGCAGGCCTCGGGCCGGACGAGCTGCGCGGCCTGGGCGTCCGCTTCGTGCGACCCGACGAGGCGCGGGAATACGTCCGCAGCGTCGTCGAGCGCTACGCCATCGACCGCTGGATCAGCTGGACGGTCCCGCCGGGACTCCCCGCCGAGTGGAGCGATGAGCATCTCGAGCTGATGGCGACCGAGGTATTGCCGGCCTTCCGTTGACGTGCCGCTATCGTCACGACAGGAGAGAGCATCTCATGCCCGACACCGGCTCTTCCGAGGCGAGCGATCGCGACCTGCTGAGCCCGGACCAGTACGCGCGGCACGGCTGTCCGCACGCGGCCTGGGCGCGCCTGCGCCGGCAGGACCCCGTGCACTGGGTCGCCGAATGGGCGGGAGATCCGTACTGGGCGATCACCCGACACCGGGAGATCATCGAGATCTCGAAGCACCCCGATCTCTTCCTGAGCAGTCCGGGCTTCACTCTGTCGCCACACGGCGAGGAGGCGGAGGGCGGACGCAACCTGCTGGACATGGACCCACCCGAGCATCAGACCTACCGCTCGTTGGTGAGCAAGCGGTTCACGCCGCGCGCCCTCGTCCCGCTTCAGAAGCAGGTCGACCAGATCACGAACGAGGTCCTGGATCGGGTCGTCACCGGCGGCGACGAGACGGCCCGGATCGATTTCGTCGAGGACGTAGCGGCGCTGTTGCCGATCTGGGTGATCGCCGAGATGCTCGGCGTTCCCAACAGCGACTGGATGAACCTGTTCCACTGGACGAATGCCGCCGTGGGTGCGGCCGACCCGGAGTACCAACAGGGACGTTCGGTAGCCGAGACGCGGGCGGCTGCGATCCAGGAGATGTTCGGGTATTTCGAGGCTCTCTCGGAGGACCGCCGACGCAACCCCCAGGACGATCTCGCCTCGGTGCTCGTCCACGCGCGGATCGAGGGGGAGCCGATGCCGGTGTACGAGCGCCTGTCCTACTTCGCGATGCTACTGGCCGCCGGCAACGAGACCACGCGCAACGCGACGAGTGGGGGACTGCTCGCCCTGATCGAGAACCCGGATCAGCTGGAGCTCGTACGGCGCCGGCCCGATCTCCTCGACGGGCTCGTCGAGGAGATCCTGCGCTACGTGTCACCGGTGATCCACATGTGCCGCACCGCGGCGCACGACATCGAGCTGACCGGCCGCACGATCCGCGCCGGGCAACGCGTCGTCCTGTTCTACCCTTCCGCAAACCGGGACGAGAGCGTGTTCGACGAGCCCGATCAATTTCGTATCGAGCGCCACCCGAACCGCCACCTGGCCTTCGGGGTGGGCGAGCACGTGTGCCTGGGCTCTCACGTCGCGCGGATGGAGCTGCGGGCGATCTTCCGCCACCTCGCGGACCGGCTCGACTTCGTAGAGGTCGACGGACCCGTCGAGCGGCTGCGCATGAACGTGGTGGGGGGCATCAAGCACCTGCCGATCCGCTACCGACTGCGCCCGGTCTCCTGATCGCGGCTGCGCCGCGCGCGAGCGCCCCGCACCCCGGGCGAGGCACCGGCCGGGCGTGGCGGCCCGTTTCCCGCCCTCGCGGATTGCAGTGAAATAATCTGCACTCCCACCGCCCATCGATGTACGATATCGAGCCAAATATCGGGTTCATATGTTTCCGAATCGTATCATGGTCCCGGGTCGTCGCGAAGCGATGCGCACCGAGACCCGCGACGGCCTCGGAAAGGAGTGGCGCAGATGACCCCCTCGATGCGGGGGGGTCGGCGGCGGATCGAGCCGTTCCGCATCCGGGTCGGTGATTCCGTACTCGTGGATCTGCGCGAGCGGCTGGCCCGCACCCGCTGGCCCGATGCCCTGCCGGGCTCGGGCTGGGACTACGGGACCGACCTGGCCTACGCCCGGGAGCTCTGCGAGTACTGGCGCGAGAAGTTCGACTGGCGGAGCCAGGAAGCGGCACTGAACGCGTTCCCGAACTTCCGCACGGAGATCGACGGCCAGAACGTCCACTTCATCCACGTTCGATCTCCCGTAGACGACGCGCTTCCGCTCGTGCTGATCCACGGTTGGCCCGGATCGGTCTACGAGTTCGTCAAGGCGATCGGTCCGCTCGTCGACCCCGAGGCCCACGGCGGCTCGAGACGAGACGCCTTCCACGTCGTGTGCCCTTCCCTGCCCGGATACGGATTCTCGGGACCCACTCGGGAGCCCGGATGGCACCCCCGCCGCATCGCTCAGGCATTCGCCGAACTGATGAAGCGGCTGGGCTATGCGCGCTACGGCGTCCAGGGAGGCGACTGGGGAAGCACCGTCGGCTCGAACCTGGCGGTGGTCGATGCGTCGTCGATCGCGGGCCTGCACATCAACCTGGTCACGGGCATCCCTCCGCAACCGGACATGACGCCCACTCGGGCGTTCTTCTCCGATTGGAGGACGTCGCCCGACTTCGATCAGCTGAGCGAAGCCGAACGGCGCGCGGCGACCGAGTGGGTCCAGTTCCGAGCGACCGGGGTCGGCTACGGGGCAATCCAGTCCACGAAGCCCCAGAGCCTCGGCTACGGGCTCAACGACTCTCCAGCGGGTCTCGCGGCCTGGATCGTCGAGAAGTTTCGCGCGTGGAGCGACTGCGGAGGCGACGTCGAAAAGAGCTTCACGAAGGACGAGATGCTCGCCAACATCACGATCTACTGGGTCACGGAGACGATCAATTCGGCGAATCGTCTCTACTACGAGGCCGCCCGCGCGGGGCTCACGGGGCCGACACCCGAGTTCGTCACCGTCCCGACCGGCTGTGCAATCTTTCCCAAGGAGCCTTCGCGACCGCCGCGTCGCTGGGCGGAGCGCGCCTTCAACGTGGTGCACTGGAGCGAGATGCCACGAGGCGGCCACTTCGCCGCGATGGAGGTTCCCGAGCTCCTCGTCGCGGACGTTCGCCGGTTCTTTCGAACTCTGCGCGGTTGACTTCGAGCACGTCATCGGACGGGACGGACATGACGCGACCTTCGAGCCGAGAGCACGCGATCGTGATCGGAGGAAGCCTGGCCGGACTGATGGCGGCGCGAGTGCTGAGCGATCACTTCGCGCGCGTCACCATCGTAGAGCACGACGCACTCCCGGAGCGACCCGAGTTCCGCCACGGTGTCCCTCAGGACCGGCACTTCCACATCCTGCTGGCAAGCGGTCGCGAGGCGATGCAGAAACTCTTCCCCTCGCTAACCGATGATCTGCGCGACCTCGGAGTCTCCGAGGTGGACATGGCACGAGACGGCGGGTACCTGACTCCGGGCGGCTGGACGAAGAGGTTCCCCAGCGGAATCGTGAGCCTCGCAGTCAGCCGCGTGACCCTGGAGTGGTATCTGCGCAGCCAGGTTCGCCTGCGTCGAAACGTCGAGTTCCAGATCGAGAGGGAGGTCACTCGGCTCCTGTTCGACGCCGAACGAAGCGCCGTGACCGGCGTGGTGAGCAGATCGCGGCGCGACGGCCGCCTTGCGGAGCTGGAGTCCGACCTCGTCGTCGATGCGGCGGGCCGCGTCGTCGACGCGAGTGGACGCGGTTCCAAGGGCCCGCTGTGGCTGCGCGAGCTGGGATACGAGCCACCGGCCGAGACGGTCGTGAACGCGCACCTCGGCTACGCGTCTCGCTGGTACGAGGTCCCGAGCGATCGAAGCTTCGACTGGCGCTACCTGGTCGTGCTGTCGGACCCGCGCACCGGCAGGCTGCGGGGTGGGGGAATTCTCGCGGTGGATGGAGGTCGCTGGACCGTGACGCTGGCGGGCTCGAACAAGGACTATCCCCCCACCGACGAGGGCGGCTTCCTCGACTTTGCGCGCAGCCTGGCCTCGCCGGCGCTCTACGAGGCAATCGCGGATGCGACGCCCCTGTCTCCGGTCTACGGCTACCGCCGCACCGAGAACCGGCGCCACCACTACGAGAGACTGAAGCGACTGCCCGGGCGCTTCCTCGTGATGGGAGACGCGTACTGCGGCTTCAATCCGATCTACGGACAGGGCATGACCGTGGCCGCTCGCGAGGCCATCCAGCTCGACACCATGCTGAGAAGGCAAGAGGACGGCGAGGGATTCCCCGCTCGCTTCTTCCGGGCGCTGAACGAGATCGCCAAGGTTCCGTGGCTGATGGCGACGGGCGAGGATCTGCGCTTTCCGGAGACCGAGGGCAAACGCCCCGGCGGCGTCGCTCGGCTGATCCAGAGCTACACGGACCGCGTCTCGCGTCTGCTGCCCTACGATCGTTCGGTGGCCACCCGATTCTTGAGCGTCGCCAATCTCGTCGATCCACCCAGCGTGCTGTTTCGGCCCGAGATCATGGCCCGCGTAGCGTGGCACAGCCTGTTCACGAGGAGCGAGGCACCTTGAAGAGGGAATCGCAGATGTATCCGCGTTATCGCGACCTTCCGATCCGGAGCGGACTGCCTCCGGGCTCGTCCTGGGAGGTATTCGGATCGGGCGACGAGATCGGCACACTGAATTTCATCACCGAGGAAAAGACGCGCGACGCCGCCCGTCTGGTGGAGAGCGGTCGGGTGTTCAATCTCGATCTTCCCCTCGACGTTCCCGACCCGCCCTTCTTCGCCCGGGCGCCCTACCGGCGCACGCTTCTCGAGCTGGGCGAGGGCATCGTTCGGGACGACGTCATCGATGGATTCTTCCCCCAGGCATCGAGCCAGTGGGATGCGCTCAGCCACTTCGCGCACCGACGCTACGGCTTCTACAACGGCGTACGGCAGGACGAGGTGACCGGGGAATCGGGGAGCAGGTTGGGCATCGAGCACTGGGCGGCGCGCGGAATCGCGACGCGCGGCGTCCTGGTCGACGTCGCGCGCCTTTGCGAGGCACGAGGCGAGCGGATCGCGCCGGATCGGCATCTTCCGATCTCCGTCTCCCTGCTCGAGGAGACGCTCGACTCCCAGGGCGTCGCGCTCGAGCAGGGCGACGTGCTGATGCTCCGGACCGGCTGGCTCGCACACTACCTCGCCGCCACCCCGGAGCTGCGGCGGACCTTTGCGCCAGAGGAGGGATCCCCGGGTCTGTCGGCGGTAGAGGAGATGGCCGAGTTCCTCTGGGACCACCGCGTCGCTGCGGTCGTGGCCGACAACGTCGCCCTGGAGGTGCAGCCGACCGGCAAGGAGTCAGGGGGCTCGCTCCATCGGCGGCTGATTCCGCTGCTGGGGATGGCGGTGGGAGAGCTGTGGAATCTCGAGGCGCTGGCCGAGGACTGCGCCCGGGATCGCCGCTTCGCGAGCTTCCTCGTCTCGAGCCCGTTGCACCTTCCCGGTGGGGCCGGCTCCACGGCGAACGCGCTCGCCCTGAAGTGACCTGGAATCGGTAGATCGAAAGAAAGGAAGCCCGGATGCCCGGAACCGCACGTGTCTCCTATCCCGCCGACGGAGTCGGCCTGGTGCTGATCGACAACCCTCCGCGCAACTTCCTGGACATCGCTCTCGCCGAGGCCTTGGAGAGGGCGGTCCTCGAGGTCAAGGCTTCCGGAGCGAGGGTCGTGGTCCTCGCGTCGGACGTGCCCGGCTACTTCGTGGCGCACATGTCACTCGAGGAGATCTGCGTGATCTTCGGCGGCGGGACTCCTGCTGGCGACGTCGCTGCGATCGCGCGCCTGGGACGCGAGCTGCGAGTCGGCCCCATGATCTCCATCGTCGCGAACAACGGGATCGCCTGGGGTGGTGGCTGTGAGCTGCTCTCCACCGCGAACCTGCGCATTGCCGGCGAGTCGGCGACCTTCGCGCTGCCCGAGGCCACGCTCGGGCTGCTCGCGGCTGGCTGCGGAACGTCGCGCGTACCCCGCCTGATCGGGGAGGCGCGCGCCTTGGAGATGATGGTCGACGGGCGCCCGATCAGCGCGCGAAAGGCCCTGCAATGGGGGCTCGTGAACCGCGTCGTCCCGGACGCGCGCCTGCGAGAGGAGACGATCCGCTGGGCCGCGCTGATCGCATCGCGGCCTGCGTTCGCGATCCGGGCCACGAAGAAGAGCGTCGGCCTCGGACTCGATCAAGCCTCGATGCGCGACGCCTTCAAGGTCGAGGCGGAGGTCCATGCCGACGTCTGGAAGGAGCACGCTCTCGAGATGCTCGAGCGGACACGGGCGGCACAGGCCCGCTACGACGCCGGCGGCGATCCCTTCGCCGCCTGGGAGTTCGACCCCTCGGACGTCCAGGACGTCGCCGGGTGAGACGGCCTGACCTCGCCTCCCGTCTCTGGACTCAGAGGGCCTCGGTGAACTTCGACTCGATGCGAAGGTAGTTCTTGAGACCGCCCGGAAGCTTGCTGAAGATCTCCTGCCACTCGGGGGAGGCCGTGGTCCTCTGCAGCATCTCGTTTCGCTGCGACATGTCGTGCCAGCGAACGATCCAGGTCACGTTCGCCGTCCCCAGTACGTCAGGCTTCCCTTTCGCGACCTCGGGCTCCTCCTCGGAGTTGATCCAGAAGCCGAGGACGTCGTAGTTGCGCTTCAAGAACGGGACGGCGATCGTGCGGGCCCACTCCTTGTAGCCTTCGAAGGTGCCGGGATCGATGTGGTAGTTCCGGATCTCGATCAGCAAGCTGCCCCTCCTCGCTGTCGAGCGCTCGGGAACGGCCTTCTACTCATCGAGCTTGAAGACGCGCAGACTGTTCTCGCGCAAGTACTTCGGCCACACCTCGTCCCGTAGCGGCAGCTCGGGCAGCTCCTTCATGATGCGCTCGAGGGTGAGGCCCATCGGAAAGTGACCCCCGTAGAGCACCTTCTCCGCCCCGCGCGTGTTCATGTACTGGATGATCGCCTTCGGGTAGTGCTTCGGCGCAAAGCCGGTGGTCGAGAAGTGCAGACCCGGATACTTGAGCATCAGCTTCACGAGCAGGTCGGTCCAGGGCTCGGCACCGTGCCGGACCACGATGCGAAGCTCGGGCCAGAACCAGCACACCTCGTCGAGTGCGTAGGGATCCTGGGCCGCCATCGGGACGCGCGGGCCGGGCACACCCGCCGTGGTGACGAAGACGAGGTCGAGCTCGATGCACTTCGCGTAGATCGGGTAGAGGCGCTTGTCCGAGAGAGGACACTGCGGGAACACCATCGAAGGGGTGAGAGATACCGCCTTGATGTCCCACTCCTTCTTCATGCGCTCGATGGTGCGAAGCGCTTCCATGCCCTCGTTCGGGTCCACTTCATAGTCGCTGAAGAAACGGTCCGGGTGCTCACGCAGAGCGCGCTGTGCGGTCAGCCGGCGGTCGCCCACCGGAATCATGCTGCGTTCCACGCCGAACCGGTCCATCTGCTCGAGGACGTGCTCCAGCGAGTGCTCCCTCGCCATGTTGTCCTTGAACAGGTACCGGAGCGTGTCCTTGCTGCCCTGTCGGCTGGCTTCGTCTCGCAGCATCGGGCGAACGCGCTCGTAGCCCTCTTGTGAGGCCTCGGTACCGACCGACATCATCGTGTCGATGATTCCAATGTTCTGCGGCATCGTCACGATGTGGACCCCTTCCTGATACGGCACCGTACGGGCAGGTGCTTGATGCCTCCCACCGCTGCCATGCGGACCCGCTGGACGGGCCCGGCCAGCTCGACGAAATCGAGCCGCTGCAGCAGGTGGCGGAAGATCACGCGTAGCTCGAGGCGGGCCACGTGGGCGCCGAGGCAAAAGTGCTCGCCGACCCCGAAGGCCAGGTGCCGGTTCGGCCGCCTGCTGATCTGGAAGGAGTGCGGATCGACGAACACGCTCTCGTCGCGGTTGGCGGACGGATAGAACATCGCGAGCTTTTGCCCCGCGCGGATCTTCTTGCCACCGATCTCCGCGTCGCGACTCGCCGTACGAGCCATGTGGACTACCGGCGACGTATACCGCAAGACCTCCTCCACCAGGGAGTCGAGGAGCTCCGGGCGACGGCGCGCCAGGTCGAGCTGATCGGGATGCTCGATCAGGGCCAGGAAGCCACTGCTGGTAGCGTTCCGGGTCGTCTCGTTGCCCGCGGCGATCAGGATCGAGAAGTAGGAGAGCAGCTCGTTCCGGGGAAGCGCCTCACCGTCGATGCGTGCCTGCACGAGCACGGTGGCCAGATCGTCCCTGGGATCTCCCCTCCGGTCCTCCGCGAGCGCGTCGAAGTAGGCAACCATCTCGCCGAGCGCTGCCATGCGCGTCTCCTCCGTGGAGCGCCCGCGCTGGTACTCGGGATCCGAGGCACCGACGGCCTCGTTCGTCCAATGGAAGATGCGCTCCCAATCGGAGGTGGGCACCCCGAGCATCTCGGCGATCACCCAGATCGGCAGCAGCGAGGCCACCGAGGAGACGAAGTCGATCTCGACCGGTTCGTTGTCGCTGGCCACGCGATCGAGCACCTGAGTAGCGATCCGATCCACCTGCTTCGTCAGCGGCACCAGCGCGCGCGGCGTGAAGTACTTGCTCGCCAGCGAGCGGTAGTTCTGATGATCGGGCGGATCCATGTCGATCATCTGCCGCTGCCCGGTGTCCACCTGGTCCTCATAGGGGAACAACCCGAAGCCCTTTCCGTTGATGAAGAGCTCCGGTTGGCGAGACACCGCGATGATCTCGCGCTGCCGAGTGAGCGCCCAATAGGGGTCGCCGCCCCAGTCCTCCACCCAGTGGACCGGATCCTCGCGACGGAGGCGCTCCCACGCGGCGTGCGGATAGCCGTCGCGCGCGTAGTGGTCGGGAGACAGGAGGCTGCGATCGTCCGCGCTGCTCGCCCCGCTCATCGATGACCCTCTCCGCTCCGGCCCGAACGGACCGGGACACGCTGCGTTCCGCAGGGCGATTATTCTACTAGAGACGCACCAGAAACGTCATATTTTTAACGCATGGGTTACTACTTGTAGTAATATTAATCGATATCGTAACCGACAGGTCTCGCCCGGGAACGGGGAGCGGGCGCCCGGAGTGCCATGGCGGGTCGACTCGAAGGCAAGGTCGCGGTGATCACGGGGGGGGCGAGCGGCATGGGTCGCGCCACCGTCCTGCGCTTCCTCGCAGAGGGCGCCCGAGTGGCGTTCGGCGACGTCAACGAGCGCAACGCCCAGGAGACCCGGGGCCTCGCCGAGAGCGCCGGATACGAGAAGCACGTCTGCTTCCGCATCGCCGACGTGGCGAAGGAGGACGACGTGAAGGCGCTCGTCGCCGATGCGGTCGCGAGATTCGGACACCTCGACTGCGTGCTCAACAACGCCGGCGTCCCGGGCGCCTTCGGGCCCATCACGCGCACCCGCACCGATGACTTCGACTACTCCCTCCAGGTACTCCTGCGGAGCGTCTTCTTCGGGATCAAGTACGGAGCGGCGGCCATGGACGAAAGGGGGGGCTCGATCATCAGCACTTCCTCCGTCGCGGCCTTCCACGGTGCGATCGGACCGCAAGCCTATACGGCGGCGAAGGCGGGAGTGAACGGCTTGACGCGAGCGGCGTCCTTCGAGCTGGCGGCCCGGCGCATTCGCGTGAATGCGATCTGCCCGGGCGTGATCGTCACGCCGATGATGCACGGAGACGACCCGCCGGAGGCGCACCTCGAGCAGGCCGCCCGGAGCCAGCCCTGGCCGGAAGCCGGACTGCCCGAAGACATCGCCAACGCCGCCCTCTTCTTCGCGAGCGACGAGTCCCGGTTCGTGACCGGGCAGGCGCTCGCGGTGGACGGTGGGCTCGTGGCCGCGGGTCCGGTCCTGGCCACGCCGGAGGGCTCGGCCACCTACTTCGCTCGAGGCCAGGGCTCGGTGGGCGTGAACCGGGGGACGACGGGACTTCCCATCGTGATCCGCGAGTAGCAGTCGCGCTTCTTCTGGCGGGGGATCGACGCGAGCGTGAGCGGGATCAGAGCGGGAGTCGACGACGCCGCAATCCGGCGCGCGCTCGAACAGGCCGACCCGACGGCCCTTCGCACGGCGATCTATCAGCTCACCGGCGACGAGGATCTCGTCCGCATCGAGCTGGGCACCGAACCGTCCCTGCTCGGTGAGATCCCCGCGATCACGGATCCGCAGGCGGTAGCCCTCGTCCGCGAGAGGGCGTTCCATTGGCTTCGCGCCTACCTCGAAGGTCGGGTCGAGCGGCGGCCGCCGCCTTCGCGCGACGAGCTCGCGGGCATGCTTCACCTCTGCGTCGGCGCCGAGATTCCCGCCGACTACGTCGACCTCTACCTCGAAGAGCTCGGACTCGCCGGTGACGACCGCGCTCTCCGCTGGGCACATCCGCCCTCGCTGGACGCTCTGAACGGGTTCCGCGTCGCGATCATCGGCGCGGGCATCGGAGGCCTGTGCGCCGCGATCCGCTGTCAGCAGGCGGGCGTCCCGTACACCGTGTTCGAGAAGAACCAGGGCGTCGGGGGAACCTGGTGGGAGAACGTCTATCCGGACGCTCGCGTGGACGTACCGAGCCAGTGGTACTCGTACACCTTCGCGGTCGACTACGCCTGGGAGCACACGTTCGCGAGGCAGCAGGAGATCCGCGGCTACCTGGAGCACGTCGCCCGCCAGCGGGACGTGCTCTCGCGGATCCGCTTCGGCTGCGAGGTGGTCTCCGCACGCTGGGAAGAGGCGCGCGGCACCTGGCGCCTGCTCCTCCGAGAGCCCGACGGCGGCGAACGAGTGTTCCGGGCGAACGCCGTAATCAGTGCGGTCGGCATGCTGAACCGTCCGCGGATGCCCGACCTCGAGGGCGTCGGCGACTTCGCCGGTCCGATCTTCCACACCGCCCGCTGGGACCGTGATTGCGATCTGCGCGGCAAACGCGTTGCGGTGGTCGGAACCGGCGCGAGTGCGATGCAGTTGGTCCCCGCGCTCGCGCCCGTCGTGGGACAGTTGGCGATCTTCCAGCGCTCACCGGGCTGGGTGTTCGGGGTCCCCGGCTACCGGGACCCGCTCGGACCGGACCGCGAGTGGCTGCACGCGAACCTCCCCTACTACCCGTACTGGCTGAGGCTGCGCATTTTCTCGGCCTTCTCCGACCGCGCGTGCCTGTTCTCGGAGGTCGATCCCGGCTGGAGGCACCCGGACTCGGTGAGCGAGGCGAACGAAGGCGTCCGGCGCCAGCTCGTCGCGTACCTGATGGAGAAGATCGGTGACGACCCGGAGCTGGTGAAGAAGTGCCTGCCCGGCTATCCGCCGATGGCCAAGCGCTTCATCCTCGACAACGGCTGGTTCGACGCGCTTCGGCGCGACAACGTGGAGCTGATCACCGATCCGATCGAGCGGATCACGACGAGGGGCATCGCGATGCGGGGCGGCCGCGAGCTCGAGCTCGATGCGGTCGTGCTCGCGACCGGATTCTGGGCGGATCGCTATCTCTGGCCGATGGCGATCGAGGGGCGCGGCGGCGTGAAGCTCTCCGACGTCTGGAGCCATGACGGAGCTCGGGCGTATCTGGGAATCACCATTCCCCGTTTCCCGAACCTCTTCTGCCTCTACGGACCGAACACCAACCCGCGCGCGGGAAGCGTGTGCACGATGCACGAGCTCCAGGTGCGCTACGCGATGGGTTGCATCCAGCTGCTCCTGGAGGGAGGCCACCGAGCGCTCGACTGCCGCCAGGATGTGCACGACGACTTCAACCGGCGGCTCGACCAGAAGCTCGGCAGCACGATCTGGACCGATCGGCGGCAGGAGTCCTACTACCGCAACGCGCAGGGCCGCATCACCACCAATAGCCCGTGGCGGCTGCTCGACTACTGGCGCTGGACGCAGAAGCCGAACCTCGCGGACTACGAGCTGGTCTGAGCGACGTTCGATCAGGCCGAAGCAGCGAGGGTGAAGCCGCCGGGGATCATCGGCAGCTCGAGCAGGCTACGGATTCCCGGAGCTGCCCGGCAGATGGCCGGTATCGAGTGCACCGCCCGCATCGGAACGGCGACGTGCTGCGTCTTCGTGTAGTAGAGGGGATCGCGGTCGCCGGCTTCCCCGAGCTCGAGCTCGAGGTGGAGCGAGGGCTCACCCCGCACGAGGACCGAGTACCCGTGACCCTGGGGCCAGTCGGGCGCCTGATCCGCGCCCAGGCGTGTCACATGCTCGATGACCAGTCGCGGCTCACCGGCGATCAGTCCGTCGAACTGGAACCGGATCCCCGATACCGTGCCCGCCTCGATCCACCCTGCCGGAACCTCATAGCTCTCGGGCGCAACAGCCACCTCGCGCACGAAACGCACGTCGTCGAGACGGACACCGAGCCCGTCGGCCATCAGGCGCAGGCAGGCTCCGTAGGTGGCCTGCATCGACGGGCCGAAGATCGGCGACTCCCACTCCGGCGGACCGCCGAAGCCGAGCACATCGAACAGGATCTGCCGGTTGTTGTGCATCCCGTAGTCGAGGATCTCACGGGCTCGAAGCTCGTCGATCCGCGAGCACAGACCCGAGAGGAGCAGCCCGAGTACCTCGGCGTTGAAGCCGGGGTCGATGCCGGTCGCGTGCAGCGACACACCGCCCTCCTCGCAGGCGCGCTCGATCGGATCCCGCACGGCGGCGGGCAGCGAGGGCGGGTGCAGGAGGAACATGTGTACGATCGTGATCACGTTCTTGCCCGATCGCAGGATGCGGCACAACTCGTCGACACCGCTCTCCGGCCCTGCACCCGGTCCGAACATGGTCGCCTCGCCCATCCAGAGCACACAGTCGGCGTCGAGCGCTAGCAGCGCCTCTTCGTCGTCGGTCGCCACGATCCCGAGCGGACGCGTGCCGCAGAGCTCACCCACATCGCGGCCGACCTTCGCCGGGCTGTAGACGCGGGCGCCCACCAGCTCGAGCTGGGGATGCTCGGCGATCGCGCGCACGGCCACCTGGCCGCACTCGCCGGTGGCGAACTGGATCACGCGGTACGTCACGACGCGACCTCGGAGTAGGCGCGACCCGCCACCAGCACGCTGCCCAGCATGCGCATCGCGGTCTCTCCGCGCTGGTTCACGATCCGTAGCTCCTGCTCCACTACCCCCCGGTCACCGCGCCGCGCGACGCGCTTCGCCACGACGCGGGCGCGGAGCACCAACCGGTCGCCGGGACGAACCGGATTCTCGAAGCGAAGCTCGCGGGCGCCGAGTCCCGCCAGCACGAGGAACGGGGGGGACAGGCGATGCGCCAGCCGCGACTGGATCGAGAAGACGTGGGCGCTGCACGCGACCAGACCCCCGAAGATCGAGGCACGTCCGGCCTCCGGGTCGACGTGGAAGACCTGGGGATCCCAACGTTCCGCGAAGGTACGGATCTCGTCCTCGTCGACCGTGGTGGCCTCGCTCTCCAGCTCGAGCCCGACCTCGATGTCCTCGAGCAGGAGCGGGAGCACCCCGGTCGTCGAAGAGGCTTTCATCGCCACGATTCCGCCTCCCCCGTCAGCTGCGCGAGCAGGCCCCCTTCGATCACCCGGTTCGCCTTGCGCGCCAGCTCGCTGGAGATGCCGGTGAAGGCGTGGACCGCTCCCGGATGGATGGCGAGTCGCGCCGGGTTGCCGGCGGCGATCCAGCGCGCGTAGAGGAAGAGTGTGTCGTCGAGCAGCGGGTCCAGCGTGCCCACGGTGAAGAGCGCGCTGCCGAGGCCTGCGAGGTCTGCGTAGAGAGGCGAGACCTCGGCATCCCGATGACGCGAGGGATCGGCGTAGCATCGCGCCATCTGCTCGAGAAACCGAGCGCTGAGCACGAGCTCGCGATCGCCCCAGGCGCGGACGCTCGGCGTGAGGGAGAGGTCGAACCAGCCGAACAGCAGATTCGCACCGCGGAACCGGTAGCCGTGGCGGTCCCGCAGACGCACTTGTGTCGCGACCGCGAGGTTGGCTCCCGCCGACTCGCCGCCGATCAGGAGCGTGTCGCTGCCCAGCTCGGCCCTGCCGTGATCGAGCAGCCACAGCGCGACCGCCTCGCAGTCGTTCAGCGCCGCGGGATGGGGTGCCTCGGGCGCCAGACGATAGTCCGGGGTCACGACCGCCAGCGAGCAGTGCCGCGCGATCTGCCAGTTCCGGATGTCGGAGTGATGAGCGGCGCCCATCACGAAGCCTCCGCCGTGGATCGTGAACAGCACTCCGCGCACCTCGTCGGGTACGAACAGGCGCACGGGGACCTTCAGACCTCCGGCGTCGACGCTACGGGTACGCGCTGCGTCGACGGTGCGGATCGGACCCCCGAAGCTCTCTCCCGATTCCTGGAGCTCGCGATGCTGACGGGGCGTCAGCGTGTGGGCGGGCGGACTGCGGCGCACCGACTCCTCGAGGCGAGCGCGCACCTGCCGCGTCTCCGCGTCGATCGCATCCGCGGCGAAGGCTGCCGGAGAGAGGGGATGGGAGTCCTGGATCACGAGTCCCCCAACCGTTCACCCGTCGGCGCGGGATCAGACGCCCAGCGGGCGGCTTCCCACGACACCACTCTTCTCGAGCTCCGAGATCCGCGTGCTGCTCAGCCCGAGCAGACCGCCGAGGATGTCGGCGTTGTGCTGACCCAGCGTGGGCGCGTGCGTGCGCACCCAGCGTTGGCAGCTCGCAAAACGGAACGGAACGGTGGAGACCGGGTGTGTCCCGGCGACGGGATGGACCACCTGCTCGTAGAAGCCCCGAGCCTCGTGTTGAGGGTGATCGCTCACGGTCCGCCCATCGCGCACCCGACCCGCCGGGACGCCGCGGGCGATCAGCTCCTCGAGAAGGGGCTCGAGCTCGCGCTCCGCGGCGAACTTCGCCAGCTCCGCGTCGATCGCGTCGTGCGCGGCACGACGTCCCGCGAGCGTGGCGAGACCGGGATCCGCTGCCCACGCGGGCCTGCCCAGCACGTCCTTCAGCGCCTCCCACTGCTCCGGAGTCTCCACCGAGAGGGCGAGCCATTCCTCCTGGCCGCGGCAGGCGTACAGGTTCTGGGGTGCCGCCCAGGGAGCTCGATTGCCGTCGCGCTGCATCCGGTGCCCGTAGGCCGAGTACTCGACGATCATCTCGGCGGCGGCATTGAGCGCACTCTCCACCATCGCGCACTCGACGAACCGCCCCTCTCCGGAGCGCTCCCGCTCCGCGAGGGCCACCAGCGCGGCGAAGGCCGCGTGCATGCCGGCGTTAGGGTCGCAGGGACCACTCTGCACGCGGGGCTGGTCGTCGGCGTGACCGGTGAGCCAGGCCAGACCGGTCACCTGCTCCATGGTCTGGGCGAACCCGACCCGGTCGCGCCATGGCCCGTCGAGGCCGAAGGCGGGCATGCGTACCAGGATCGTGCGGGGGCTGAGGGCGTGCAGCTGATTCCAGCCGAGCCCGAAGTTCTCGAACACGCGCGGCGAGAAGTTCTCCAGGACGACGTCGCACTCACGGATGAGGCTGCGGCAGAGATCGATCCCGGCTACGTGACGCAGGTCGAGGGTGAGGCTCTTCTTGTTGGCGTTGACGGTGAGAAAGAGCGGGCTGCGCTCCCACCAGGCGCTGTGGTTCCCCGTGGCGCGCCCAGTGAACATCCGCCCCCCGTCGGGACGCTGGATCGATTCGAGGTGGATGACCTCGGCTCCCAACGCGGCCAGGATGTGCCCCGCCGAAGGACCGGCCCACCACCCCGTCGCGTCGAGCACGCGGATCCCGTCGAGCGGCAGCGCTGCCTGGGCACCGCGCTTCGCCGCGGGCCGCCCGGTGCGCGGCGCGATCCCGCCGTGCTCGTCGCGCTTCGGCGCGGGACGGCGCTCGGCGAGCTCGACATCCCCGATCTGGTACGGCCTACGGGGCTCGAGGAAGCCCTCGGGACTGCGCCGGAAGACTCCCCGCGCGCGGAAGTGCTCGTTGTCGAGCACCCCCTTTCCGTCGTGGACGGGACCCACCGGGATCCGCAGCAGAGCGGCACGCTCGACGATTTCCTCCGTCGTATGACGTCGCGTCCAGTCCCGGACGATCGCGTTCCACTCCTCCATGCGCCGGATCCGACCGACGATGAGGGCCAGCTCCTCGTCGGCCAACAGGTCCGTTCTCTCGATCAGCAGCAGGAAGTCCTGATACTGCTGGCGGGAGTTTGTATTGAAGCCCACCCAGCCGTCCTTCGTGGGCTCGATGGACGGGATCTCCACGCTGCGCTGAGGGCTCTTCAGCTTGGGCCGGGAAGCGAGGCTGTGGGAAAGGTCCGAGAACAGCGTCATGGTGAGGGTTGCGATCTCGAGCATCGAGACGTCGATCCGCTCCCCCGCGCCGTCCCGCCTCGCGCGAAGTGCAGCGGCGAGCGCGGCGACAGCGGCGTAGGAGCCCGCCACCCACTCGGTGATGCGACCGCCGGCCATGAACGGGGGCTGGTTGCGGAGTCCGCGGCCTGCCACCGATCCGGACTCCGCCTGCACGGTGAACTCGCTGGCCGGACGCTCGGCCCAAGGACCCTCGAGGCCGTAAGGAGAGATCGCGACCCACACCAGGTGCGGGAACCTCTCGCGCCACGCCTGCCGATGGCGAGAGCCGGACCCCGGCGTCTCGATCACGACGTCCGCCGACTCGAGCAGCTCTCCGATCCGCCCGTCCTCGAGCGCGCCGACCCAGGACTGCTTCCCCGCGTTCAGAAAGCAGAACAGGGCTGAGTCCTCGCCGGCCAGATCGCGGCCTGACGCCGTCCACTGTCGGAGGGGGTCTCCCTCCGGCGGCTCGACCTTGATCACCTCGGCGCCGGCGTCGACGAACAGCTTTGCCGCGTAGGAGCCCGCGATTCGGTCGCTGAGCTCCACGACGCGCAGATCACGGAGCGGGGGAGGAGCGGGGGACATCCGAGCATCCTCGCGCGTTGTGCCGAGAGCCGCCGAGCCGAAGCGCCGGCGAGACACCGGTTTGTGGGAAATGGCGCCATCGAGCCGAATGGTGGATCGTTATCGCAACGAATCCGACCCTATTCTAGCGGAATGATGAAGTCAAGCGCCCAATCCGCGCGTCTCTGCCCGGGTCCGGGCCCCGGGGCAGCCGGCTCACGCCTCCAGGGACGCTTCCTGCCCGGCCATCCGCATGTTCCAGCGGTAATCGTGCTTGTAGAAGTGGACGATCTGGTGGGTCTCGATGGAGCGAACGCCGGGTAGCATCCCGACCTCGTCCTGGAGGAGCGAGGCGAGCGTCGTTCTAGCAGGCGTGGTCACCGCCACCCAGATGTCCGCGCAGGAGAGCGTGATCGCCACCATGCTCATGTAGTTCATACGGGCGAGCGCGTTGGCGGTGGCATTCAGCTGGTCGTGACTCACCTTCAGAGCCACGTACGCATTCGACGCGAAGCCCACGGAGACGGCGTCGACGACCGTGCTGATCCGCAGCCGCTTGTCCTTTTCGAGCCGCTTGAGGCGGAAGCGCACCGTTCCCTCGGAAACGTGCGCCTCACGCGCGATCTGCGTGAGCGGCGTCCGCCCGTTCTCCTGCAGTCGCATGATGACGAGCCGATCGAGGGCATCGAGACCGGAGCCGATGTCCGAGTGGTCCATGGCATCGAAGAACGCGCGGGGCGTATCGGAATCGAGCTCCTCGCGCAGAATGCCGAGATCGGTGCGCAGGGCGCGCGTCGCGAGAACCTGATCGCTGCGCAGCTCGCGGATGCCCTTGATCCGGCCGAGGTCCTGCTCCACGAGCTCGATCAGGTGTGCCCAGTCGCGGGCGACGATCGTCACCACGAGGTCGCTCCCGCCTAGCACCGACTGCACGGACAGGGCCTCCGGAATCCGGGCGATGTCCCGCGCAACGTCCTCCACTAGGCGCCCTCGGACCCGGATCGTCAGGATCGACAGGAGGTTGAAGCCGACCCCCTGGATGTCGAAGGTCGCCGTGACGCGCATCACCCGCTTGCGGGCGAGCCGCGTGATGCGCGACGCGACGGTGCGTTTCGCGACTCCGAGCTTGTCCGAAAGCTCCGTGTTCGAGGCCTTCGCGTTGACGCGAAGCGCCTCGATGAGCTCCATGTCGAGTTCGTCGAGCTTCGGTGCGTCTTCGGGCACTCGCTTAATTCCGGCGCAGGTAGGCCCAGGTGGTCGAGTCCGCTCCAACCCACCGCCGGAACCCCTTGGGGAGGGCATGGTAACCCGTCTGGACGCCGTGGTTCCAGGGCGCGTCGGCGGCTCGCAAGCCGGCCGCCGCGCACTCCACGGCCTCTGGATCGATGCGCCCTTTTGGGTCCACATCTCTGACCGATTTCGTAGTAGAGTTGGATCCAAGGAACGATTTGGGATCATATAGGGCCATACGGACAACCCGCGATGCATGAGCTCGATCGCGGCGGGGTGCGGGGAGAGGCGCGTGCGGGACTCGGCGGGACTCGCGATCGGCATCGACGTCGGGGGCACGTTCACAGACGTCGTTTGCAGCGATGGATCCCACAACTGGCGGGCCAAGGCGCCCACGGATCCGAAGGACTTCGGCAATGGCGTCGTCGCGGCATGCGAGCGCGTCGCCGGGGAGATCGGCTGCTCCCTCGAGACGCTGCTAGGTCGCGTCGCCCGCTTCGGTCTGGGAACCACGGCCGTCACCAACGTCCTGGCCACACGGAAGGGACGGCGAGTGGGCCTGCTCACGACGAGCGGCTTCGAATACCAGCTTCCCGCCGCCCGCGGACGCCGGGTCTTCAATCAGGGCTGGCTCGAGATGCCCTGGGTTCCCGTGGATCCCGACTGCATCGTCGGGATCGACGAGAGGGTGGACCGGGACGGCAAGGTCCTGCGCGGCCTCGAAGACGACGAGGTCCTCGCCGCGGCGCATCGCTTGGTCGAGGGCCACGGAGTCGACGCGTTCGCGGTGTCCTTCCTCTGGTCGTTCCGGAATCCCTCCAACGAGACGAGGGCGGTCTCGCTCCTACGGAGGCACTTTCCCGAGATCCCCACGCACAGCGGAGTCGAGCTTCATCCGACCATTCGCGAGTACGAACGCACCACGATGGCGGTGCTGAACGCGTTCGCCGCCGATTCCCTCGACGGGATCGAGCGCCTGCGGGACCGGCTTCGCGAGCGTGGATTGGGCGTGCCCCTCCTGCTGCTCCAGGCGAGCGGGGGAACGACGACGATCGAGGAGGCGCGCCGGGCACCGATCCGCCTGGCCCAATCCGGGCCCGCGGCCGGCGCCGTGGCGGCGGCCGAGGTCGGGGCCAGCGTCGGCGTCGCGAACGCGCTGTGCTGCGACATGGGCGGTACCAGCTTCGACGTCGCGTTCATTACCAAGGGCGCACCCGAGCGCAGGCAGCGCGGCGAGCTGCACGGCGTCTTCACCGCCCAGACGACCGTCGACGTCGAGTCGGTCGGGTCGGGGGGCGGATCGATCGCCTGGATCGACAATCGCGGGCTGCTGCGCGTGGGCCCGCAATCGGCGCGCGCGCTGCCCGGCCCGGTGTGTTACGGACGCGGTGGCACCGAGCCGACGGTCACCGACGCGCTCGTCGTCCTCGGCTTCATCGATCCCGAGGCCTTCCTCGGCGGTGCGCTGCGTCTCGACGTCGAAGCGGCCCGCAGTGCCTGCGCGCGCGTGGGTTCCGCGCTCGGCCTGAACGAGCTGGAAACCGCCTGGGGCATCCGCGAGATCGCGCTGGCCGAGATGGTGAAGGCCGTCCGGGCGCGCCTTGCGTCGGGCGGACTCGATCCGCGCAAGCTCGCGATCGTGTCCTTCGGGGGCTGCGGCCAGCTGTTCACCCCGTTGATCGCCGAGTTCGTCGGGATTCCCAGGGTGCTGGTCCCGCGGGCAGCGTCCGTCCTCTCGGCTTTCGGGGCCGCGTCGGCAGACGTGCAGAACGAGAGAGCTCGCGCGGTCGACGAGATCATGCCCGTCGATGAGGGCCGTCTCGCGTCGCAGATGGCCGAGCTCGGGGCACAGGCGGACGCGGACGTGGCCGGTGCAGGCATCGCCGAAGCGCAGCGATCGGTCCGTTTCGAAGCCGACCTGCGCTTCTACCGCCAGACCTGGGAGCTGAGCATTCCGATCGGCGAAGGGCCTCTCGACCAGAAAGGCATCCTGGAGGACTTCCGCCGCACCTACGCCCGCCGCTACGGCGAAGCGACGCTCGTGACCGATTCGCAGGTCGAGTTCGTCGCGCTGCGCGCGATCGGCACGGGCCGCACCGTGCGCGCATCCCTCGCGAGCGACCCGGGGTCCGTCCGAGTGGGAACCAGGCCGGAGCGCGCATCGCGTCGCAGCGTACGGATCGATCGCGAACGCGCCCAGGTGGTGGACGTGTACGCCGCGGAGGCGTTGGAGGCCGGACACGAGTTCACCGGTCCGGCGATCGTCGACGCCGCGGACACGACGATCTGGGTACCCGCCGGCGCGCGGGCCCGGAGCGACGAACGAGGAACGCTGCACCTCGAGCTGAAGGGCCGGGGTGCCGGGGAGGAAGGATGAGTACGGATCCGATCGCACTCGAAGTCCTGAGGCACCGTCTGGAAGCGCTCTGCGAGCAGGGCGCCGCCGCCATCCAGCGTACAGCGATCAGTCCCGTGGTCGTCGACTCGAAGGACTACTCCTGCACCGTGCTGGACGCAAAAGGGGGCCTGATCGTCGGGGGCGGGAAGATTCGCCTCCACTGGTACGCCGCGACGAACTGCGTGCGTTCCACGATCGCCGTGCACGGCGAGACGATTGCGCCGGGAGACGTCTTCTTCGTGAACGATCCCCACAACGGGGGCGGCTTGCACGCCTCCGACGTGTTCGTCCTCCGCCCGGTGTTCGCGGAGCGTCGGATCGCGGCCTGGGCGGCCAACTCGGCGCATATGATGGACGTGGGTGGCATGGTGCCCGGATCCTTCGCGCCCGAAGCGACGGATTGCTACCAGGAGGGCCTGCGCTGTCCGCCGGTGCGATTGCTGCGGGGAGGCGTGGAGCAGTCCGACGTCTGGGCGATCCTCCGCAACAACGTCCGTATGGCGAAGCTGGTCGAGATGGACCTGCGTTCCCTGCTCGCCGGCTGTCACGTGGTGCACGAGGAGCTGTCCGAGATCGTGCGCGAGCTCGGGGTGGACGCGTTCAGCGCAGGGGTCGACGAGCTGGCCGACCGTACCGAGGCGGAGCTGCGCCGCCGTATCGGTCAGCTCGAGCCAGGGACGTACCGGGCGGAGAGCGGCAGCGAGTGGAACGAGGAGATTTTCCGCATCCCCTGCTGCCTCACAGTCGAGCGGGATCGTTTGATCTTCGACTTCGAGGGAGCAGCGCCGCAGACCGATCATTTCGTCAACTCCAAGCCGCACATCATCACCAGCGAGCTGGGCGTCGACCTGGCAGCCTACCTCGCTTGGGATCTCCCCTACAATCGCGGGCTCTTCGAGACGATCGAGGTGCGCTGTCCCGAGGGCTCGATCCTGAATAGCAAGCCACCCGCGCCGGTGGCCGCAGCGCACATCGACGTCGCCAACACTGCGGTGGAGACGGCGATCCGAACGCTCATGCTCGCGATCGCGGCATCACCCAGGAGCGAGGCGCGCCGTCTGCAGACCGGCTCCACGACTGCGTCGGGGAGCGCGCTCCACACGTGGGCGGGTCCCGGCATCGGAGGCGACGAGGACGGATGGCTGATGCTCGACGCCGGCGCGAACGGCGCGCCGGGCTCCGTCGACCGGGACGGCACCGACTGGGGCATCTACATGGTGGCCCGGGAGCAGATCGTCGAGTACCCCGACGTCGAAATCATGGAGTCCTGGTACCCGCTGCACGTGGTCCACAAGCGCCTGCGCGAAGTGACGAGCGGCGGCGCCGGGCGCTATCGCGCCGGAGGCGGGCTCGAGATGGCCGTGGAGCTCTCGGGCACCTCGGGTCTTCGCGGGACGACGATCTCGAATCGCGAGCGGCTACCGGTCGTCGGCTCCGCCGGCGGTTATCCGGGCGCCACCACCGAGTTCCGCATGATCCGCGCGGACGGCCGCGTCGACGTGATCGGTGCGCACCAGCAGAACTTCAAGTTCGGCCCCGGCGACAGGTTCGTGTTCCGCTGCGGCTCGGGAGGGGGATGGGGAGATCCTCTCGAACGCGATCCCGCCGCCGTGGAGGCGGACGTGCGCCTCGGTCGCCTCGAGGCGGACGACGCGAGGGATGTCTACGGCGTGATACCGGGCGACCCCCTCGCCACGGAGACACGGCGCCGCGAGCTGCTCACCGAGCGACTCGAACGCGCCGAGCCGGCTCTGCGACCGCTCCGCTGGCAGGACGTGCCCGAGGGCTACCGGGACGCGAGTCGCTCCGCGCCGCTCCATCCGGGCGTTGAGCAGCAGGGGGGGGTGGCCGTCAGCGTTCGCTCGGGAGCGCCGCTGGCCGTTTCGCCCGGACACTGGACCGATGGCTGTCCGACGATTCCGCAGCTGTTCCCGATGGGCGAAGGAGTGCAGGCCCGCGGGTACATCGACCCCGGCAGCGGGCACCTGCTCTTCGTCGACGTGACCATCGCGGACCAGCGAAGGAGCTTCGAGTCCAGTCCGGATCGCTGGACCAAGTGGTCTCCGAATCGCATCGATGCAGCCAGCGCAAGCTAGGAGATGGACGGGGAGAGGCCGCCCACCGCTCGCGTCATCCGAAGGTGATCACGCTGCGGGCGACGGAGCCCTGCTCCAGGGCGCGGAAGGCGTCGTTCACACCTTCCAGCGGAATCTGCTGCGAGATCAGCTCGTCGAGCTTGAGCTTGCCCGACAGGTAGAAGTCGACGTAGCGCGGGATGTCGATCCGCGGACGGGTCGAGCCCATCGACGTCCCCTGGAGCTTGCGGAACATGAGCCCCTCGCTGGGGATCTCCACCTTGGTGCCGGCGGGCATCAGGCCGACCACCGTTGCGGTGCCGCCCAGGTCGAGCACGTCGAAGCACTGCGCCACGGTGTTCCGGTTTCCGATCACCTCGAAGGAGTAGTCTACGCCCCCTCCGGAGAGCTCCCGGATCGCCGCCACCGGATCCTCCTGGCTGGCATCGACCACGTCGGTGGCTCCGAGGCGCCGCGCGAGCTCGAGCTTCTCGGGCTTGGTGTCGACGGCGATGATCCTGCCGGCGCCGGCGAGCGCGGCGCCCTGGACCGCGAACAATCCGACGCCCCCGCAGCCGAAGACCGCCACGCGGCTGCCGGGCTCGATGTCGGCGCTGTTGACGACGGCACCGACCCCCGTCACCACCGCGCAGCCCAACAGACACGCGCGTACCAGGTCGGCGTCGGGTCGGATCTTGGTGATCACGTTCTCGTGGAGGAGCATCTGCTCCGCGAAGGAGCCGACGTGGATGTACTGGTTGATCTTGGCGCCGTCGCGCGCCAGGCGCGGCCCTTCGTTCCTGGCGCGCCGCGTCGAAGCGCCACCGCAGAGATAGGGGCGCCCCGACATGCAAAACCGGCACTGTCCGCAGAACACCGCCGTGCAGGTCACGACGTGATCGCCCGGTGCGACGTAGCGCACCTCGGATCCGACCTGTTCCACCACGCCCGAGGCCTCGTGTCCCAGGATCACGGGCAATGGGTACGGGCTCTTGCCCTGCTGGAAGTGGAGGTCACTGTGGCAGACGCCGCTGGCCGCGGTCCGGACCAGCACCTCGTGCGGTCCGGGTCGGTCCACCTGCACCTCCTCCACGACGAGATCCTTGCCGGGCTCGTACAACACAGCGGCTCTCATGGACGATCCTCCCCTTTCCGCATTCAACGCATCGTCATGCCGCCGTCCACGGCGAGCACCTGTCCGGTTACGTAGCTCGACTCGCCGGACAGCAGGAAGACGGCGGCGTAGGCGACCTCCCAGGCGCTGCCCGCGCGACGCAGGGGAACCTGGTCCACGATCGGATCCTTGCCCTTGGCGATCCGCCGCTGGAGCGGAGTGTCGATCAGGCCCGGGGCGATCAGATTGGCGCGGATCCCACGGCGCGCGCCCTCGTTGGCCAGGTGCCGACTGAGTCCGAGCAGCGCCGCCTTGGAGGCGTCGTAGGCCGGCGCCATCGTGGGATAGGCCGGCACGCCCAGACCGGCCACCGAGCCCGTGAACACGATCGAGGAGCCGGGGGGGAAGATCTCCATCGCGTGTGTCGAGACCAGGGCGTGGGAGCGCACGTTGATCTCGAAGGACCGGTCCCAATCGTCGCCGGAAGTTCCGGACAGCTTGCGACCGAGGAAGATGCCGACGTTGAGAACGAGCCCGTCGAGTCCGCCTAGCTTCGCGGCACTTTCTTCCACGAGGGTCCGACAGCGCTCCGGGTCGGCGACGTCAGCGACGACCACGTCGGCCTTGCCTCCCTTTGCGATGATGGCCTCGGCGGTCGCGGCGGCCGCCGCCGAGTCGCGGTCGACGCACGCGACGGCGGCACCCTCGCATCCGGCCAGCACGGCGATCGCTCGTCCGTTACCGGGCAGGGACTCGAAGTTCTCCACCTTGTCCGTCCCCGCGCCGAGGACGAGGACGCGGCGTCCCTGCAGCCGACCGCGCCCGTCGGACAGACTGGAAGGCTCCCGAGCGTGCAGGGTCTCCACTCAGAGAGCCTCCGAGATCACCTGGAGCTCCGTGAACGCCTCGAGCCCGATGGGACCGTTCTCGTAACCCACGCCGGACCACTTCCAGCCGCCGAAGGGCGCCTCGAAGGCAAAGGAGGCGTGCTGGTTGACCCAGCCCGTGCCGCACTCCAGCCGTCCGGCCAGACTCCTGCCACGCTCGCGATCGGAGGTCCAGATCGAGCCCCCAAGTCCGAAGTGCGTCGCGTTGGCCCGCTCGAGTGCGTCCTCGGCGTCTCGCACCGGGACGATGGGCAGGGCGGGTCCGAACTGCTCTTCGTCGACGAGGCGGCTGCCGTCGGAGAGGCCCGTAACGATCGTGGGCGCGATCAGGTAACCGTCCCCGCCCAAGGGCTCGCCACCCGTGACGAAGGTGGCGCCGTCCCTGCGCGCCGACTCGATCAGCTCGTTCACGCGCTCGAACTGGGCGCGGTTGTTGACGGGACCGAGGTCGACGTCCGACTCGAAGCCGCCTCCCACCTTGATCGACTGCGCGATCGAGCGAAGGGCGTCCACCAGCGGCCGATAGACCGGCTCCTCCACATAGACCCGCTTTGCGGCGACGCACAGCTGTCCGGAGTTAGTGAACGCACCCCAGAAGAGTTTCTTGGCGATCTTGCCGATGTCCGCATCGGCAAGAACAATCGCGGGGTCGTTGCCACCGAGCTCGAGCGTGATGCGCTTCAGGTCGGCTGCCGCGGCGGCCATGATCTTCTTGCCGACGGGAACCGAGCCGGTAAAGGTGATCTTGCGGACGCCTGGATGCTCCGTGAGCCAGCGCCCGACCTCTTCGCCGCCCGCGACGATGTTGAGGACGCCCGGCGGCAGGGCCTCCCGCACGAGCTCTCCGAGCCGAAGGGTCGACAGCGGCGTGTACGGCGATGGCTTGAGCACGACCGTGTTGCCGGCGAGCAGCGCGGGCCAGATCTTTCCCGCAGCGACCATCAGCGGGTAGTTCCAGGTCGCGATGGCGGCGACGACGCCGACCGGCTTCCGGCGCAGCTCGACGCGCACCCGCTTGTCCTCGCGGACGATCTCGTCTCGGATCTCGAAGCGCGCCGTCGTCTCGAGCAGCGCGGGCATGCCCAACACCTCGTCCCGCGCGCGGGGAAGCGGCCGCCCCTGCTCCTGGGTCAGCAGACGGGCCAGCTCGTCGACGTTCTCGCTGATGATCGCGGCCACCGCGCGGAGCGCGTCCCGACGTTGGGACTGGGTGAGGACGGCCCAGCTCGGAAACGCCCGTCGGGCCGCGTCGACCGCGGCGTCCACCTGGGACGCGTCGGCACTGGGACAGTCCGCGAAGGGAGTCCCCCGAGCGGGGTCGATCACCGGAAAGGAGGCGGCGCCGATAGCCGGCTTGCCGTCGATCGTTAGAGTGGCGTAATGGGTCATGTTTCGCTCTCCCGATGGCCGAATCTCGCGAGAAGAATCCCCCTCTTTGGTGCCGACCGTGACGCTCGAACGCCGATCCGGACCGGGTCCGAAACACACGGCCGAAGGGATCCGATCCCCCGCGATCAATTCCATTGCTTATCACGGTACCGTACCATAAAATCCGTCTTGGATGCGTGTATGTGACAATATAGGTATCTAGATTGCCTAAATCGCAAAAAATGGCAGGGTGGCTTCGGATCCGATCCACCAGAGAGCATGGGTGGGAGCGCTCATCGGGAGAGTTCGTCGCAGTGCACGAGCCGTCCCACCACGTCCGCGTGGCGCCGCGAGGCGCCCTGCTCGGTCCATCCCTGTCCACCGGGTTCTCCGGAGGAACCCCAGTCGAAGGAAGGTCATGAAGTTCGCCCTGTTCTATGAGATTCCGGTTCCCCGTCCCTGGACGAAGATGAGCGAGTACCAGGCCTTCCATGACACGATCGAGGAGGCCGTGCTCGCGGATCAGCTCGGATTCCACGCCTTCTGGACTGTGGAGCACCACTTCCTCGAGGAGTTCTCGCACTGCTCCAATCCCGAGGTCCTCTATGGTGCGATCGCCGCGCGGACCAAGAACCTGCGCATTGGCTATGGCGTCCGCCTGGCCCCGAAGCCGTACAACCACCCGATCCGCTCCGCGGAGTCCGTCGCGGTGCTCGATCTGCTGAGCGGCGGGCGCGTCGATTTCGGAACCGGGCGGTCGGTGAGCCGCATCGAGATGGAGGGGTTCGGCATCAACCCGGCCGAGACGCGACCCATGTGGCGGGAAGCTGTCGAGCACATCATAGGCTGTTGGGCGAACGACGAGTACGAGTTCGAGGGCAAGTACTGGTCGATGCCCAAGCGCCGGGTGGTGCCGAAACCGCTCCAGGATCCCCATCCGCCCGTCTTTGGCGCCACGGGTACCGACGACGGACACCAGATGATGGGCGAGCTGGGGTTGGGTCTGTGCTCCTTCGGCGTCGGGCGACCGCCCGAAGATCTCAAGAAGCAGGTCGATCTCTACCGCGCCGCCGTCGTGGCCTGCAAGAAGCCGCTGGGCAAGTTCGTCAACAACCAGGTAGCCGCGTTCACGATGGTCAACTGCGCACCCACGAAGAAGGAGTCCTACGAGATCTCCGCGAAGTCCTTCGAGTGGTACAACGAGGTCGGCTTCAGAAACGTGCGTGGGGTCGCGGAGTGGCTGCGAGAGATGAAACAAGACCTCGGCACCTACGCGTACACGGGTGCGACGGATGGCATGTTCGAGGACGAGAACGCGATGGCGTTCTCGACCCTGCGTGACAGCAAGGCCGTGATCTGCGGCGATCCGGACCAGGTGATCGAATCATGCCGGGCCTACGAGGCGGCGGGCGTCGACATCCTGCTGTGTCTAGTGAACCCCCATGCGATCCCTCATGCGAAGGTGATGCAGACGATCGAGCTGATCGGGAAGTACGTGATCCCCGAGTTCGAGTGAACGGATGCTGTTCGCCGGTTGTAGGCCAGCGGAGCGCTGCTAGCAGAGCGCTGCCGGCCAGCCGAGGCGTGGCGCAGCGACGGTGGCGGAGCAGGGCGCATGAAACTGATGTTCTTCCACTTGATGCCCTACACGAAGTTGCCGGACGATTTCGCCGAGAAGTACCGCTCGGTGTGGGTGGACGTCGATCCGAACCTCTTCGATCCCGTCGAAGCCGGTGGGATGTACAACGACTTCATCGGCGAGCTCGAGGCCGCCGCCGAGCTGGGCTTCGATGCCGTCTGCGTGAACGAGCACCACTCCAACGGATACGGGCTGATGCCCTCCCCGAATCTGATCGCCGCGACCCTGGCACGGAACACGCGCGACTCGGCGATCTGCCTGCTCGGCAACTCGCTCGCCCTCTACAACCCGCCGATGCGCGTGGCAGAGGAGATGGCCATGCTCGACTGCATGTCGGGCGGGCGGATCATCGCGGGCTTCCCAGTCGGAACCCCGATGGACACCTGCTACGCCTACGGCCAGAACCCGAGCACGCTGCGGCAGCGTTATTACGAGGCCCACGACCTGATCACGCGGGCGTGGACGGCAGAGAAGCCCTTCTCGTTTCGCGGCCGCTTCAATGATCAGCGCTATGTGAACCCGTGGCCGCGTCCGATCCAAAAGCCCCATCCCCCGATCTGGGTGCCCGGAGGCGGCTCCATCGAGACCTGGGAATGGTGCGCGCGGATGGACTACGTGTTCTGTTACCTGTCCTACTTCGGCTACCAGTTCGCGCGCACCGCGGTGACCGAGTTCTGGGGCTACATGGACAGGATCAAGAAGGATCGGAATCCCTACAGGAGTGGCTTCTTGCAGTTCGTCGGCGTCGCCGAGACTACCGAGGAGGCATGGGACCTCTACCGCGAGCCCGCGGAGTACTTCTACAACCGCTGCCTCCGCGTGAGCCCGCGCTTCGTCGATCCGCCCGGCTACACGAGCGAGATGACACGTCGCGCGAAGGCGGCCTCCTCGGTGGCCACCGCCGCGAAGGTAGCCTCCACCGGCGTCGCGACCGACTTCGAGAGCATCGTCAAGAACGGCTTCGTGATCATCGGCAATCCCGACGAGGTCGCCTCGCAGCTGCGCGAAGCCGTGACGGACCTGAACGTCGGCCACCTGATGCTGATGCTCCAGTTCGGGAACATGAAGCACGAGCTCGTGCTCGAGAACCTGCGCCTGTTCGCAGAGCGGGTGGCTCCTCAGCTCGCCGACCTCTACGACGACGAGTGGGAGGACCACTGGTGGCCCCAGGGCGCGACGACTCGTGCCAAGCGCTCGAGCGGGGATCCGCGATGAGCGGGGTGATCGAACGCTTCGTCGAGGTGAACCGACGCCGCTGCCGGATCTGGGAGAAGGGCGAGGGGGAAACGATCGGCTTCCTGCCCGGGCTCGGCGGCACGCCCCGCTGGACCCCCTTCCTCGACCGCTTGGCGGGCCGACGGCGGGTGATCGTGGCGTCTCCGCCGGGCTTCCCCGGTTCCGAGGGCCACGATCTGCTCGATGAGCGCCTCGACTGGGTGGTCGCGATGTTGGATCTGCTCGAGGCGGCTGGCCTCGAAGGCAAGGACCTGGTGGGCGTCTCGGTCGGCGCCTCTCTGGCCGTCGAGGCCGCCGCGGTCGGTAGGGGGCTGGTGCGTCGGCTCGTCCTCGTCTCGCCGTTCGGTTTCTTCGACGAGCGGGAGCCGACAGAAGACGTCTTCGGCCAGCGCCCTCGCGACCAGGCCAAGTTGCTCATGGATGGCGGCGCGGAGCTCTTCGAGCAGGCCTTCGCATGCCCTCCCGGCGCCGACGAGACCGAGTGGGACATCGAACGGGTGCGGGCGATGGAGGCTGCCGCCCGCTGGCTGTGGCCCCTGGGCGACACGCGCATCGGGAAGCGCTTGCACCGCGTCGCCCAGCCCACCCTCCTGGTCTGGGGTACCGAGGACCGAATCATCCCCGCCTCTCACGCGAAGCGCTTCGAGCACGCGATCGCCGGTCCGGTCACCCTGCGCAGCATCGCGGGTGCCGGGCACCTGGCCGACCTCGACCAACCGACGGCCCTGGCCGACCTCGTCCTCGAGTTCCTCGACGCCGGCCGCGGCGACTGACGACCGGCCCGAAGGCGGGCTGGCCGTCGCGTCCCGTACTCGCTCTCTGACGATTTTGCTTTATTTTGGCGCTCTCTTGTTGCTATATTCGTATCAATAGTGGTTAAATTATTGCGAAGTGGGATTGACCGGGCTCCTGGCAAGTCCGTCCCGCGTGGAGCAAGGGAGCTCCGCATCTTGCGTCCCGACAGCCCCCCGGTGCACACACCTTCGCTCGACGTTCACGCTGTGATCCCCGACGAGACGTCGACGGCGGCGGCGACCGTTTCGGTTTCGCGCGCCGTGGCAGACATCGCGGCCGGCCAGATGGTGGTTCTGCACGGGCCGCACTCCGACGGTGCCCTGTGCATGGCGGCCGACCTGGTCACGCCGCAGGCGATCAATTTCATGGTCACGCACGCGCGCGGCCTGGTCTGCCTCGCCCTCGACGAATCGCAGTTCAAGAGGCTCGGCATCCCGCTGATGGTTCCCGAGGCGGACAACACGTCGCTGCAACGGACGTCCTTCGGCGTCTCGATCGAGGCGCGTACCGGTGTCACGACGGGAATCTCCGCCTACGACCGCGCGCGTACCATCCAGACCGCGGTCGCCGACGACACCGGGCCCGACGACCTGTCCCGACCCGGCCATATCTTTCCTCTGCTCGCCAGCAGCGGCGGTGTGCTGGCCCGCGTCGATTCCATCGAAGCCTCGGTCGATCTGGCCCGGTTCGCCGGGCGCAAGAGCGCCGCCGTGATCTGCCACGTGATCAACGACGATGGATCGGCCGCCCGAACGGAGGACCTTCGCCGCTTCGGGAAGCAACACGACATCCGCCAGCTCTGGGTATCCGACCTGTTCCGCCACCGGATGGCGTCCGAGCCGATCCTGCAGCGCCAGCGGGAAGGCTGGGTCACCTCCCAGTTCGGGGAGTTCCGTTCGGTCGTCTTCCGGAGCAGCTTGAACGGTTCGGAGATCGTCGCTCTGACACGGGGCGAAATCCGTCCGGACCTCGACACGTGGGTTCGCCTGCATCCCGAATGCATCGAAGGAGATCTCTTCGCCTCGCGCGGATGTGCGTGCGGCGACGCGCTGCGAAACTCGCTCCGCCGCCTGGCCGAGATGCGGGCGGGCGTACTGGTGTACCTGCGCGGGGACCGGACCGAGCGTAGGACCGGCTGCCCGACTCAGCGCTCCGGATCCCTGGAGGAGCCCGGCCTGGCCCTGGCTGTGAACGTGCTGAGAGGGCTCGGCGCGCGGAGGATCCTGCTGGCGAGCGAGAGCCTCGGGAACGAAGTGAAGCTCATGTCCTACGGCTTCGAGGTGGTCAGGCGGGTCTCGCTCGACGCGGCTGGTACAGCCGACGGACGCAAGAGAAGCGGCCTCAGAGATCTCCCGCGATCCGATCCGTTCTGAACTCCGCGACATCGCCCGAATAATACGGAGACAGTTCATGCACGTTGGAATGGGAATGTTCTTCCAGAACCTGGGCGACGCGCAGAGCGATGCCCAGGTGTACGAACACGAACTGGCCCTGGCCGACATGGCGGAGCCTCTCGGCTTCGACTCCGTCTGGGGGCCCGAGCACCACTTCACCGACTACATCATGAATCCGAACGTTCCCCAGTTCCTGACCTGGGTCGCCGCGCGAACGCAGCGCGTTCAGCTCGGAGCGATGGTCATGGTGCTGCCATGGCATGATCCGGTGCGCGTCGCAGAGCAGTTCTCCGTGCTCGACCATATGTCCAAGGGCCGCACGATCCTCGGCATCGGGCGCGGACTCGCACGTGTCGAGTTCGAGGGGTTCCGATCCCGCATGGAAGAGTCCCGGCAGCGGTTCGTGGAGTACGCCCAGTCGATCGTGGAATCGCTGGAGACCGGCGTGATCCACTGCGAGGGGAAGCTCTACAAGCAGCCGAAGGCGGCGATCCGCCCGCGCCCCTTCAAGTCCTTCCGCGGCCGTGTCTACGCCTCGGCGATTTCGCCGGAATCGTCCGAGATCATGGCCCGCCTGGGCGTGGGGATCATGGTGTTCGCGCAAAAGCCCTGGAACGTCGTGGTCAAGGAACTCGACGAGTACCGCGAGGTCTATCGCAAGGCGCAGGGGGCCGAGCCGCCGAAGCCGATCCTGGTGCAGTTCGTGGCCGTGCATGAGGACCCGGCAGTCGCCCAGGAGATGTTCGACCGCTACGTCGTCGGCTACTGCGAATCGACGCTCCACCACTATGAGTTCGACAACGAAGGACTCGCGAAGGTGCCGGGATACGAGTACTACGGAAAGATGGCTCGCAACATCACCGCGCACGGTCAGGATTCCTTCATCCGCCACCTCGCCGAGCTGCAGGTCTCGGGAACCCCGAAACAGGTGACCGAGAAGCTGATCGAGAATGCCACCCTGCTCGATGCCGGCTCCCTGATCTGTGTGTTCGGCTTCGGTGGAATGCCGAACGAAATGGCAAAGGCCAACGCCGAGCTCTTCGCTCGGGAGGTACTTCCCCGGCTGCAAAAGCACGACGTGGGCGACCTCGGCGAGCTCCAACAGACCGTCGCCGCGGGTTGAGACACCGCTCCTGCCCCATCAACGCCCTTCGACTGAGAGAGGACCCGAGATGAAGTTCGCCCTGTTCTACGAGATCCCCGTTCCGCGACCGTGGTCGAGAACGAGCGAGGCGGAGGCGTACCGCAACACGCTCGAGCAGGCGATTCTGGGCGACAAGGTCGGCTTCCACGCCTTCTGGACCGTCGAGCACCACTTCCTCGAAGAGTTCTCGCACTGCTCGAACCCCGAGGTCCTCTACGGCGCGGTGGCCGCTCGGACGGAGCGCATGCGGATCGGCTATGGCGTCCGCCTGACTCCCAGCCCCTACAACCATCCCGTTCGCTCGGCCGAATCGGCCGCGGTGCTCGATCTCATCTCGAAGGGCCGGCTCGACTTCGCAACAGGGCGCTCGGGGACGCGTCAGGAGCTCGAGGGCTTCGGCATCCACCCCAGCGAGACGCGAGCCATGTGGCAGGAGGCCGTGGAGCACATCCTCGGATGCTGGACCCACGACGAGTACGCGTTCGAGGGCAAGTATTGGAGCATGCCTCGGCGCAGGGTGGTTCCGAAGCCCTTCCAGGATCCCCATCCTCCCGTCTGGGCGGCCACGGGCAGCACGAGCGGACACCGGCTCATGGGAGAGCTCGGTCTCGGGGTCTGCTCGTTCACTGTGGCGATGCCTCCCGAGGAGGTGAAGGTGAAGATCGACGCCTATCGCGACGGGATCAAGAGCTGCGACAAGCCGCTCGCCAAATTCATGAACAACCACGTGGCCGCCTTCACGATGGTGAACTGTGCCCCCAGCAAGGAGGAATCCTACGAGATCGCCAAGAGCTCCTTCGAGTGGTACCCCCAGCAGGTGCTCGGTATGCACGCTCAGATGGCGGACTGGCTCGAGGACATGGACGGCGACCTGGGCACCTTCGACTACCTCAAGTATCCGCGGGAGATGGTGCGAAAGGGTGAGCACAAGATCCCCTTCAGCCGGCTTCGCGACTCGAAGGCGGTAATCTGCGGCGACCCCGACCAAGTGATCGAAATCTGTCGCGTGTACGAGCAGGTGGGTGTAGATCTCCTGCTCTGCCTGGTGAACCCCTACGCGATCCCCCACGAGAAGGCGATGCAGACCATCGAGCTGATGGGCAAGTACGTGATCCCCGAGTTCTCCTGACCCGAAGTCCGAAAGGCCACGCGATGAGCTACCAGGACCTCCGGTGCGAGGAAGAGGACGGCGTCGCCTGGATCACCCTGCAGCGCCCAGAGAAGCTCAACGCGCTTTCGCCCGCGATGCAGGCCGAGCTGCGCGACACTTTGACGTGCCTTGCCAAGAACGGTGCGACGCGCTGTCTGGTGCTGACCGGAGCGGGGCGGGCATTCTGCGCCGGCGCGGACCTGACCGGAGAGGGGGCGCGATTCTCCACAGAGGAGCCGGTCGATCTCGGTGCGAGCCTCGAGCGCGACTTCAATCCGACCATTCGCGCGCTCTGCAACGTCCCCTTCCCGACCGTGGCGGCGGTGAACGGTGCGAGCGTCGGAGCGGGTATGAGCCTCGCCCTCGCCTGCGACCTCGTGGTGGTGGCCCGCTCGGCCTATTTCTCCCAGGCCTTCTGCAACGTCGGACTGGTTCCCGACGCCGGGAGTACCTACTTCCTGCCGCGACTCGTGGGCTCCGCTCGAGCGGCCGGCCTGATGATGCTCGGGGAGCGGATCTCCGCGGAGCGCGCAGAAGAATGGGGCCTGGTGTGGCGCTGCGTCGATGATGCGAAGCTGCTCGCGACGGTCCGAGCGCTCGCCCGAGAGCTGAGTCTCAAGCCCACCCGCACGCTGATGCTGTGCCGGGCGGCTTTGCTCGCATCATCGGTGAACGATCTCGACGCGCAGCTGGATCTCGAGCGGGACCTACAGCGGTCGGCCGGATTGACGCGCGACGCGTGGGAGGGCATCCGGGCCTTCGCAGAGAAGCGTTCTCCGCGCTTCTCGGGGAGCTGAAGGCGTCCGCGACGAGGAGGGTTTTCTGGGCACCTCGAACACCGCAGCGATCGTGGGCATCGGCGAGACCGACTACGTGCGCGGAACGGATCGCACCGCGGTCGAGCTGATGCTCGAGGCGTCGAAGATCGCGATCGCCGACGCCGGCCTGCGGCCCGGAGACATCGACGGCTTGATCCCGCCGATGCACTACACCACAGGCGAGGAGCTGGCGGCCAATCTGGGCATCGACCCGCTCCGCTTCTCGGTGACGCTGCACATGGGTGGGGCGAGCGGAACGTCGGCCCTCCAGATCGCGGCCCTGGCGGTGGCAAACGGGGTGGCGACCTCGGTTCTCGTTCCCTTTGGCTGGAACGGGTACACCCAGATGCGCCCGAAGCAACGCAAGCGCAATCGCAATGCCGATTGGAACGCCACGATCGACACGGTTCGCGGTCATTACATGCCGTACGCCGCCACCACCCCCGCCCAGATCTATGCCTGGATCGCGACGCGGCACCGGGAGCTCTATGGAGTCGGGCCCGAGGCGACGGCCGCCGTCGCCCTGGCGGCGCGCAAGCACGCTCAGCTGAACGAGAAGGCGCTGATGCGCGGCAAGGAGCTGAGTCTCCAGCAGTACCTGGATGCGCCATTGATCGTGGAGCCCTTCCGGTTGTTCGACTGCTGCCTCGAGACGGACTGCGGAGCTGCGGTGATCGTCACCTCCCGCGAGCGCGCGCGAGACCTGCCACACCGGCCGGTCTGGATCGCCGCCGCGGCGGAAGGGCATCCGGTTCCGGCGGACGACGTCGTCTCGCGCGCCGACCTGTTCCGCATCGGGCTCTCGGATGCCGCCCCGCGCGCGCTCGCGATGGCCGACGTCCGACTGGACGAGATCGACTTCCTCGAGATCTACGACTGCTTCACCTACGTCGTACTGCTCCAGCTCGAGGCGCTGGGCTTCTGCCAGCGCGGCGAAGTCGCCGACTTCGTGGCGGGAGGTCGTCTCGAGCTAGGTGGCGCGCTCCCGATGAACACCCACGGCGGCCTGCTGTCCCAGGGCCACGCCTGGGGCTTCAATCACCTGGTCGAGGCCACTCGTCAGCTGCGCGGCGAAGCCGGCCCGGCCCAGGTACCCGATGCAAAGGTCGGAGTGGTCACGGGATGGGGCGACTTCGGGGACGGGGGCATCGCCGTCCTGAGGCGCGCTCCGTGAGCCAAGGACGCTACGGACCGCCGTTGCTCCCGCCGCGCCCGGCCACCGATCTGGAGCAGGACTTCTGGGACCACTGCTCCCGCCGGCAGCTGTTCTTCCAGCGCTGCGACGAGTGCGAGCGCTGGCGACACCCCCCGCGGCACATGTGCGCGGGCTGCGGCTCCCTCGCGTGGAGCTGGATCGAGTCGGGCGGTCGGGGCCGCGTCTACTCCTGGTCGCTCACGCATCGCCCTCCCCATCCCTCCCTCGCCGAAGCGGTTCCCTACGCGTCGGTGATCGTCGAGCTCGGCGAAGGCATCCGCCTGCTGAGCGTCGTGCGAGACGTCGCCCCTGAGGATTTGCGCTTGGACCTGCCGGTTCGCGTCGACTTCGAGGAGGTGAAGGAAGGCGTCGTCCTTCCGGTCTTCCTGGCGTCCGACGCCGCGGAGCCTTGACGTCGGGGCGGATGCCGCCGCGTCGTCACCTCCCCTTGAACACGGGCTTGCGCTTGGCGAGGAAGGCCTTCGTCGCCTCCTGGAAGTCCTCGGTCAGGCCGGCGCGGGTGTGGTGTACGAGCTCGACGTCCAGGCACTCGTTGAAGTCCGCGCCGCTGGCGGCGCGCCGGATGTTCTCCTTCATGTAGCCGTAGGCGACGGTGGGACCGCTGGCGAGCCGGCGGGCGAGCTTCGCCGTCTCGCTAGCGAGCTCCGCGCTCGCCACGACGCGATTCACGATGCCCAGCCGCTCGCCGGCCCTCGCGTCGATCCGCTCCGGCAGGTAGTAGAGCTCGCGAGCCCGCGCCGGACCGACGAGCTGGGTCAGGAAGAAGCTGCCGCCCGAGTCCCCGGAGAGCCCCACGTCGGCGAAGGCCGTGGTGAAGAAGGCGTCCTCGGCGGCGATTCGCAGATCGCAGGCGAGGGCAAAGGACATTCCGGCACCCGCCGCCCCCCCGGCGACCGAAGCGATCACCGGCTTCGCCATCTCGTAGATACGACCGAGCGTGTTGCGCTGAGTGAGCTGATTGATGCGCAGCATCTGATCGAGGCTGAACGCCTCGGTTCCCTTCAACCCGGCGCCGGGCGTGATCTCCTTCAGATCGCCCCCGGCGCAGAAGCAGCCGCCCGCTCCCGTGAGGACCAGGCAGCGGACATCGGGCGCGGTCTCGAACTCCCGGAGCACCCCCTCGAGTGCCCGGATCATCTCCAGATTCATGGCGTTCCGGCGCTCCGGCCGGTTGATGGTGATCGTCCCCACGCCGTCTTCGACCTCGGCGAGAATGAACGCGCTCTGGGTCTCGATCCGTCTCTCAGTCGGCATCGGCTCCCTCGTCGAGCTGCCATTGCGGCAGCAGGAGGGTCTCTCCTTCCAGATCGATCTCCTCCCAGAGCGCGCGCACGGGGAGTCCAATCCGCACCCGGTCCGGGGATGGGCCGATCAGATTGCCTACGATCCGGACCCCGGGCAAATCGTCCAGAGAGACCAGCACCACCGTGTAGGGCACCCGATCCGCCAGCGCCGGATTCGCCGCGTGGTGGACCACCACGAAGCTGTAGATCGTCCCGCGCCCTTCGGCGTCCAGTGTCGAGAACTCCGTGCCCTGGCAGGAGTGACACACCTCTTCGGGAGGGTGCTGAACGGTCGCGCACTTCGCGCACTCCTGGAGGGCGAGCCGCCCAGAAGTGAAGAAGGGGCGATTGTGTGGATCGAGCGCCGGAAGCGTCCAGCGCGCCGGCATGAAACGTCGCTTCGTGCGTCTCTCATTCACGGCAGAACAGCACCGCACTTCCCGGGGCGTAGCCGGGCGCCGCGACCGACAGGCTCAGCTCGACACCGTCGACCTGGCAGGTCGACTCGCCGCGCACCTGACGGACGGCCTCGTTGACGTTCTCGAAGCCATGGACGTAGGCTTCTGCGAGGTTGCCGCCGCTGGTATTGATGGGGAGGCGACCATCCGGCCACTGGATGTTCCCGTCCGAGACGAAGGCCTCCACCTCGTCCGGCTCGCAGAAGCCGATCTCGCTGATCGCCATCAGGACACAGCCGGTGAAGTTCTCGTAGAACTGGGCGACGTCGACGCCCGTCGGACGAACCCCCGCCCGCTGCCACAGCAGCTCGCCGACTCGTCGGTAGTGCGCAGTGGGAAAATGAAGCTCGTTGAACGCTCCGACGCCGTCGCGGTAGTCGAGCCCTTGTGCCGCCGCCAGAATCGGAACGGGTGATTTGCGTCGGTCGCGCGCGCGCTCGGCGGTGGTCACGACGATCGCCGCCGCGCCGTCACTCTCCTGACAACAATCGTAGACGTGGAAGGGTTCCGCGATCCAACGCGAGGCGTGGTATTCCTCTCTCGTGAGCGGCTTGCCCCGCTTGAGGGCGCGAGGGTTGTGCTGCGCGTGGGCGTACGACGCGAGCGCGATCTCGGCCAGAGCGTCCTGGCCGACGTTGTGCTCGTGCATGAAGCGCCGGGTCTGCATCGCGTTGATCTGGGCGGCGCTAACGAGCCCGTAGGGCGCCGTGTAGGCATAGTCGCCGCGAGCGCGAGGTACCGCCTCGGAGCGACCGAACCGCTCCTTCTCGGCTTGGCGCAACGCCCGATACACGACGACGTTCTTCGCGTAGCCGGAGGTGACCGCCGCGTCGGCGATCGCCACCGCGGACGCGACCCCGTTACCGCCCCATCCCCAGGTCTGGGCCGAGAAGTCCAGGTGCTGGAGGCCGAGGGCCGCGGCGAGCTTCGGCGGAACGACCAGCGGCTCCAGGTAGGAGACCAGACCGTCGAGCTCCCGCAGGGCGAGGCCGGCGTCCTCGGCCGCGTTCCGGATCGCCTCGCAGGCGAGCTGGAAGGCGGTCTTCGGAGAGTCTCCCCGGCGGTAGTAGGTGGACTCTCCGACCCCCACCACGGCGGCCCTGCGGTCCATTCCGAGCGCCCTCCCCGAGCGGCCCATTGGCCTCGATGGTGCGATTTTCGCCCAATAGTGACACATCTGGGGCTAAAATCGTAACCTGTGAGCGTGATCGAATCCGAAACCGTGAGTACACAGGAGCTGGATCGATCGGTCGATCCGGCGGGGCCCTCACGCGGTGGGGAGACGCGACGACAGGGACCCGAGTGCCGGGAGCAGCTCGCGCGCGGCGAAGTCGAGCAGCTCGTCGGCAGGCCCGAGCGGCGCGAGGATGAAGCGGCGCACTCCGGACGCCGCGAAGCGCTCCACCTGCTCCAGGCAGTCTTCGGGCCGGCCCAGCAGGCAGTAACGGCGCGCCGCGGCGCGGAAGTCGGTGCGGTAGATGCGCCCGAGATGCTCGGCGGCGCGGCGGTGAGCGGACTCGCAGTGGTCGTCCGGCAGGGTGAACAGGAAGCAGGTCGTCTCGAAAGGCACCGACGTGCGACCGGCCTCCCGCGCCTCGCTCTCGATCACCTCCAGGTTGCGTCGGTAATGCTCGGGTGCGCACATGTGCGAGATGTAGCCATCGCCGAGGCGACCGGCTCTCCGCATCGACGGGGCCTTGCGACCTCCGACCAGGATCGGCGGGCCTCCCGGTCGAGCCGGCTTCGGATCGATCGAGACCGGGCCGAAGGCGAAATGACGTCCTCGATGGGCGACATCGTTCTCGCTCCAGAGCCGGCGCAGGATCCCGATCGATTCGTCGGCTCGGCTTCCCCGCTCGTTGCGGGGAACGCCTACGGCGTCGAACTCCGGCGGGAACTCGCCGCCGACACCGACTCCCAGCTTCAGGCGGCCCCCCGACAGCATGTCCAGGCTGGCGGCGACCTTCGCGGCGATCACGGGATGGCGCAGGGGAAGCAGATACACGGACGTGCCGAGCTGGATGCGCTCGGTGATCGCCGCGGCGAAGGAGAGCAGCGTGAGCGACTCGGTGACCGGGCCGTGGAAGCTCACGTGATCTCCGACCCAGAGCGAGTCGAAGCCGGCGGCCTCGATCCGCGGCGCCATCGCGAGCACCTCGTCGCGAGAGGTGCCGGGCAGGACGAGGCCACAGCGGACGTCCTGGTGCAGGAGCAGAACGTCACCCATCGCTCGCCTCTCCTTGTTCCGCGGAGCGCAATCCGCGCCACCGCCTCAGCCCGCTGTTGCGCCGCCGTCGACCGCGTAGATGCCTCCCGTCATGAAGGAGGCCTCGTCCGAGCACAAGAAGGTGACCAGCGCGGCCACCTCCTCGGGGCGTCCCACCCGACCCACTGCGTGCGCCTGGGCCGAGCGGGCGGCGAGCTCTGGCGAAGCGTCGAGGGCGCGCTGGAGGGTGGGCGTGAGGATTCCGCCCGGACACACCGCGTTCACGCGCACGCCCCGGGCACTGTACTCGAGCGCGGCGCCGAGAGTGAGACCGTTCACGGCGTGCTTGCTGGCCAGGTACGGCGCCATCTGTGGGACGCCCTTCCCCGTCACCGCACTCGAGTTGTTCACGATCACACCGGCAGCCTGGTCGAGCATGACCGGGATCTCGTGCTTGAGGCACAGGAAGACGCCCTTCGCGTTCACGTCCATCACGCGCTTCCAGTCGTCTTCGCTGAGCTCGTGCAGCGGTGCGAGACGCCCCTCGACGCCAGCATTGTTGAAGGCGAAGTCGAGTCGATGGTAATGGCCCGTCACGTCCTGGATCATCCGCCTCACTTCGGTCTCGACCGTCACATCGACACCCGTGAAGATCGCCTCCCCACCCGACTCCTCGATCCTTCGCAAGGTCTCTGGTCCACCCGAATCGTCGCGATCGGCCACGGCGACTCGAGCGCCGAGGGCTGCGAAGCGCAGCGCCGTGGCGCGACCGATCCCCGAGCCCGCGCCCGTGACGAGAGCCACCCTCCCCGCGAAATCCATCCCGCGCCTCTTCTCCTGCCCGCCTCGCCTCGCTCGTGCCGGTCGAGGAGCGGGCGACGCCGCAACATACCACTGAACCTCGTCCAGCAGTCGGAGAGGTGAGATGAACTCCGAGATCCGATCGATCGCCGACGTTGCGCGTCACCACGGGCGCGTGCGACCCGATGCCGCGGCCCTCTCCTGCGAGGGACGCAACACGACCTGGGCCGAGCTCGACCGCCTCTCGAATCGCGTCGCCTGTGGCCTGCGCGAATCCGGAAGCACCGGGATCGCCGCCTACCTGGGACGCAATCGGGAGCCCTTCGTGGAGGCGTTCTACGGCAGCGTCAAGGCGGGCTGGGTCCTGTCGGCGATCAACTGGCGCCTCGCTCCACGCGAGGTGGCCTACATCCTGAACGATCTCGAGCCCGCGATCCTGTTCGTGGAGAGCGAGTTCCTCAATGGTGTCGAGGAGATTCGAGCGGAGATCACCATTCCCGAGATCGTCTGTCTCGATGCGGACGTCCCGGGCCTCGAGCGATACGCCGCCTGGCGCGACCGTCGGCCAGAGCGGGATCCCAAGGCCGAGACCGCTCCCGACACCGTCGTGATGATCGTCTACACGAGCGGCACGACGGGGCACCCGAAAGGGGCGCAGATCACCAGCGACAACCTGATGGCCACCCTCCGCTTCTACGAGGCCACCGGCGAGGACTACTTCCGCTCGAACGCCGACGACGTGCACGTCGCCTTCCAACCCTTCTTCCACATCGGCGGCAGCGAGCTGGTGTTCCAATTCGGCTACTACGGATGCCTCTCCGTGCTGATGCCCGACTTCGACGTCGGCGGGTTCCTGGACATCGTCGAGCGGCACAACGTGCGGCGCGTCGCCCTTCCGCCGACCGTGATCAACATGATCCTCGATCATCCGCGGGTCGATTCCGCCGACCTCTCACGCATCCGCTTCATCAGCTACGGCGGCTCCCCGATCACACCCGCCCTGCTCCGGCGCGCGGCGAAGCGCTGGAACGCATCCTTCATCGGGCTGTTCGGCCAGACCGAGTCGACCGGCATGGGCACCTACCTGCCTCCGCACGAGCACTCTCCGGACGGGGCGGAGCACATGGCCTCGGTGGGCCATCCCCTTCCGGGCATGGAGCTCAAGATCGTCGACCTGGAGGGGGGAAGGCATCAACCGGCCGGTCAGGCGGGCGAGATCTGCCTACGCGGCGATTCCACGATGGCGGGCTACTGGCGCAATCCCGAGGCCACGGCGAAGACCCTCGACGCGGACGGCTGGCTCCACACCGGCGACGTCGGCTACCTGGACGAGGAGGGCTATCTCTACCTGAAGGACCGCGTCAAGGACATGATCATCTCGGGCGGCGAGAACATCTACTCCGCCGAGGTGGAGGCCGCCGTGGCCGAGCACCCCGCCGTCAACTCGGTCGCAGTGATCGGCGTGCCCGACGAGCTGTGGGGCGAGGCGGTGAAGGCGATCGTGGTGCTCCACCCGGGCGCGAAGGCGACCGAGCGGGAGATCATCGACTTCGCGGCCAAGCAGATCGCCCGCTACAAGCGGCCGAAGTCCGTCGACTTCGTCGACGAGCTGCCGCGTAGCGCCAACAACAAGATCCTGAAGCGCGAGCTGCGGGCGCGGTACTGGGACGCGGCCGAGGCCGGTGGAGGCAGTCCCGGCGGCGCCTGACCCGAACCTCTGGAGAGGAAACGATGAACGACCAGATCGTCGACCGCATTCCGGTCATCGACATCGACGCCCACATCGCCGAGCCGGAGGACCTTTGGATCTCTCGAGTGTCGCGGAAGTGGGGCGAGCGCATTCCGCACGTGGTCAAGGCTCGCGAGACGAAAGCGACCCATCGGCGCCTGTTCGGAAGCTCCCAGGTGCAGCTGGATCCGGAGGACGACATCTGGCTGGTGGACGAGCGCCCGGGGATGCCCACGACGCTGTTCGCCTGGGCCGGCCACGACGAGCCCTGGCCCGCGCACGTCCACTCCCTCGACGCCGCTCATCCGGCCAGCCACGACGCCCGCGCGCGACTGGCCTACATGGACGAGACGGGTCTCCAGGCCCAATGCATCTTCCCGAATCTGGCCGGCTCCGCCGTGTACTTCGGCATGGCAAGGCGCGAGCCCGAGCTCGCCATCGAGTGCTGCCGCGCCTACAACGACTTCCTCACCGAATGGTGCAGCGTCGATCCGAAGCGATTGATCCCTCAGGTCGTACTTCCCATCTGGGACGTGGATCTGTGCGTAGCCGAGGTCGAGCGCTGCACGGCGTCGGGGCACCGCTCGGTGGTGATGACGCACCAACCCGATGCCTACGGGCTGCCGTGGCTGGCAGACCCGCACTGGAACCCGCTGTGGGCGTTCTGCCAGGAAGCGGAGCTTCCGATCTGCTTCCACGTCGAGGGCGCGCGCGAGCTGCCCGTGTGGCCCGACTACCCGCCGACGCCGGGCCTGGTCAAGCAGTGCGTCATGGGCTTCCTCGACAACACCGACGCGATCAGCGAGGTGATCCTCTCCGGCATCTGCCATCGCCACCCTCGCCTGAAGATCGTGTCCGTCGAGAGCGGCGCCGGGTACCTGCCCTATCTGATGGAGACCCTCGACTGGCAGTGGATCAACGCCGGTATGCGCAAGAGCCACCCGGAAATGGACCTGCTCCCCAGCGAGTACTTCCGCCGCCAGATCTACGGCAGCTTCTGGTTCGAGAGGAGGAGTGGTCTCCGGGAAGCGCTGGAGCTCTATCCGGACAACCTCTTCTACGAGACTGATTTCCCCCACCCGACCAGCATCTCGCCCGGCGCCTTCGAATTCTCCGAAACGGCGCGGAGCAACCTGGAGCGCAAGTTCGCCTCCCTCGATGTTCCCGAAGAAGTCCTGCGCAAGGTCCTGCACGACAACGCGGCGCGAGTCTATCGGTTGGAGTGATCGTGAAACTGGGAGTCGTGCCTGCCTACGGCATCGCACCCGTGGAATCTGCCGAATACGCCACCGGCTTCGCCGCCCTCGTCGAGGAGCTGGGCTTCGAGTCGGTCTGGGTCGGCGAGCACGTCGTGATGCCGACGCGCTACTCGTCGCGTTACCCCTACACCGAAACTGGACGCACACCGGATGTGTACCTGAACGCCGTGCTTCCAGACCCCATCGTCTGGCTCACGTGGGCCGCCGCCGTGACGCGGACGCTGCGTCTCGGCTCCTGCGTTCTGATCCTGCCTCAACGCAATCCTCTCGTACTGGCGAAGCAGGTGGCGAGCCTCGACCGACTCTGCGGTGGCCGAGTGTTGTTGGGCGTCGGCGCGGGCTGGCTCCGCGAAGAGGCCGTAGCCCTGGGCACCTCCTTCGAGGACCGCGGAGCGCGGATGGAGGAGTGGATCCTCGCGATGCGCGCGCTCTGGAGCCAGCCGGTCGCCAGCTTCCGCGGCGCGCATGTGCGCTTCGAGGAAGTGGAGTGCAGGCCGCACCCCGCCAACGGGACGAGCGTTCCGATCCTGATCGGCGGCCACAGTCCCGCTGCGGCGCGACGCGCAGGGCGCCTGGGAGACGGATTCCTGCCGATGCAGGGTGGTGCGGGCGGTGATCTCCGAAACGTCGCGCGGCTGCGGCGGATCGCCGAGGGCGCGGCCCGGGAGGCGGGGCGGGATCCGACTCGGATCGAGATCACCTCGGTCGGCTCGGCTCGGCCCGACCTGGTCAAGGCGTTCGCCGACGCGGGGATCACACGCATGGTCGTGTACTCGCTCGAACGAGACGTTCCCTCTGCACGTGCGGCTTTGGAGCCGTTCATGGAGCGCATATCCCGCGACCTCGGCACCGCCTGAGGCGCAGGGGAGAAGAGAGCATGTTGGACCTCCATTACTGGCCGACCCCGAACGGTTGGAAGGTCGCAATCCTGCTCGAAGAGTGCGGACTCGACTATCGGATCGTCCCGGTGGATATCGGCGCCGGAGACCAGTTCAAGGCGGAGTTCCTGCGCATCAGTCCCAACAACCGGATGCCCGCGATCGTCGATATCGACCCCGTAGGGGGCAGCGAACCGATCGCGATCTTCGAATCGGGCGCCATCCTCGAGTACCTCGCGGACAAAGCCGGCCGATTCCTTCCCCGGGAACCCCGAGATCGTTTCCATGTACTGCAATGGGTGTACTGGCAGATGGCGAACCTGGGACCGATGATCGGCAACGCCTACCACTTCAAGAACTACGCCATCGACTTCGCTGCCGACCCCCGAACCTGCGAGTACGGCGCCGCGCGCTTCCTGGGCGAGGTCGATCGCTTGTGCAGCGTGATGGACGCACGCCTGTCCGCGACCGAGTTCCTCGCCGGCGACTCCTACAGCATCGCCGACATGGCCGCCTGGCCATGGGCGATGATGCTTGGGTGGATCGACGGTGGCGCGTATCCGCCTCTCCCGGACGACGGGGCGGAGGTCTGGCGGAAGTTCCCGAGCGTGAAGCGCTGGGTCGACCAGGTGGGCGCCCGTCCGGCGGTGCAGAGAGGCAGGGCGATCGGCCGCGAGCTCACGAAACGCAAGCTCGCCGCGCAGGAGGAGGAGGCTCGTCGCAGGCTCCTCTACAACCAGGACAGCGAGAAGGTGCGCAAGGCCCGCGAGGACGCCGCGCGGGCCGGTTCCTAGCGAGCAGACTCCGAGCCGCGGCGTCACGGAGCGCAGCGATGGGGAATTTCGTCAGCATCGAGGAGGCGATCCGGCAGTCCGGAATGCGACTCATCTGCGTCCAGGGCCTCCCTGGCGCGTGGGGCGAAGCGGTCAAGGGGATTCTCGACGTAAAGAGGATCCCCTACACGAAGGGGCTCTTCGTGCCCGGCGCAGATCAGAGCGAACTGATCGCCTGGTCGGCCCAGTCCTCCGCGCCCGTCCTCGCGTGGAACGACGAGTTCCCGAGATCGAATTGGGCGGAGCAGCTGTACCTGGCGGAGCGCGTCGAGCCGACGCCGAGGCTGATCCCGGAGGCGGTCGAGGAGCGCGTGCGGATGTTCGGGTTCTGCAACGAGATCTGCGGCGAGAACGGGCTCGGCTGGAGTCGCCGTCTGATGATCGTTCACCAGATGCTATCCACCCCCGGGATTTCCGAGGAGAGCGCCGCGTCGTCGCGGGCTCTCGGGGCCAAGTACGGCTACTCCGCCGATGCAGCCCAGGCTGCGCCCGCGAGGGTGGCGGCGATCCTCGACGGTCTCTCCGAGCTGCTCGAGAGCAGCCGGGCCAGCGGCAACCGCTACTTCATCGGCCGATCCTTGACGGCACTCGACATCTACTGGGCCACCTTCTCCCACCTGATCGATCCGCTACCGCCAGATCAGTGTCCGATGATCGAGGCGGCGCGACCGATGTACCGGAACACCCACCCGGGAGTCGCGGCTGCGACGAGACCTTCCTTGATGGAGCATCGGGAGTTCGTCTACCGCGAGCACCTCGGGCTCCCTATGGACCTCTGACCGCGGCACCGAAGGCCTGCGCCGACGGAAGCCGCCGGTTCACCGGGAGGACGATCGGCTGCGAATGGCAGATCCCGGACGAGCTGCGTCGCGGAGATCGAGCAGCCGGCTAGCGTGCGAGCTGGGCCAGCCCTCCGTAGCTGGCATCGAGGTCGACTCCGTCCAGCCGCGTATCGAAGAGATCCATCGGCGCCAGGATCGGCAGGTCGACACCCGCCTCCCGATAGGCGGCGATCCGCTCGCGTAGATGGCCGGGCGGACCTCCCATCGCGAGATCGTCGACGTCCGCGTCCTTCAGACGGCCGTTCGCCGTCTGGACGCCGTAGCCGGCGAGAGCCTGTTGATAATATTCGAGGTTCAGGTAGGACGCCGAGTAGGCTTCGCTCAGGCGACGCCTCGCCTCGTCGCGAGACGAATGCAGGATGGTGTTGACGATCGCACAGAACTTCATCTTCCTCGGATCACGCCCGTGCTTGGCGATCCCCTCGTCGAAGACCCGCCGTACGGCGGGTATCGCGCTCAGCGGGACGTTCGACAGGATAACGCCTTCGGCGATCTGCGCGGCCAGCGCCACCATCCTGGGCCGCAGGGCGGCCAACAGAATGGGAATCGAGTGCGCGGGGGGCCATGCGATCACTGCGCCGCGGATTTGATAGTGCTCGGTCGTGACGTCTATGGCGTCGCCACCCGATTGCAGCGCGGCCCGCACACAGGTGGCGTAGTCGCGGGTGCGACTCAGCGGCTTGTCCATGTCGAGGCCTAGCGCGTGGACGTTGATGGACGCATGCCCCGGGCCGATGCCCAGCCACAGACGATCGCCCGCGAGATCGGCGAGACTCGCCACCTCTGCGGCCAGCGCGTAGGGATGGCGGAACCGCAGATTGACCACGGATGTTCCCAGCACGAGGCGCTGCGTAGCGAGGGCCATGACGGCGAGCGGAACGATCCCGTCGTTGAATCCCTCGATCGAGAAGGCATGCGTCGCGCCCGAATCCTCGATCCGGCGCGCCAGGGACGCGAGCTGATGGGGTCTCGTCCAGTGGTAGTAGAAGAGCACTCCCAGATCGGACATCGAGGGCTCCCTTGCTCTAGGGGTACTCGAAGAACCCGCCGCGCCAGGTGCCGTAGAGGATGTGCCCCTTCTCGTCCTCCAAGGCCCGTCGCGCATACTCCTCGTCGCCTCCACCGACGGACGCGGCGAACGTCGCGAAGTCCGGGAGTGCGATCGTGTTCCACATGTCGTAGCGACTCACGGGAAGGTCCAGGTTGTCGGACATCCTCTGGACGAGCTCCTGGTCGGTATGCAGCTGCTGATATCCCATCGGTGCGGGAGTCGCCGTCAAGGCCAGCTCGGCATGCTGCCCGGCCCACCAGTGCTGGGTCCTTGCGAGGGGGATCGCTGGATCGTGGGGGAAGGCGAAGCCCAGGAAGAGCGTTCCCTCGCCATTCACCACGCAATGGGCGGCACCGGCCAGGACGTGCGAGGTCTCTCGGTCGATGACTCCCGAAAGGGGATCGAGCATGTCTCGGGTGGCCAACTGCTGGAGCTCCAGGACCTGGTCGAGTGTCGCCTTGTAGCACGGAAGCGTCACCTGAATGACCGCGTCCAGGCGTTCGACATCGAGGTTTCGGCCCACCATCGCTCTCGCGAAGATCTCGCCGCCATCGGGACAACCGATCACCGTGCGAACGATCGGCTGGTGCCTCTCCTGGCGGATCTCGTACCACGCCCGCCAGGCTCGCAGCGACCGGGAGAGCTCCTCTCGCTCTCGGCAAAGGGAGTTCAAGATCACCACGAGCCGGGGCATCGCCCAGAAGCGCGACGTGAGCGCGGCCGCGAGTCGTCCCGCCGAGGTCACGGGGCCAGATCCTGCGCCGTGCAGGCTCCCAGGTCGCGACGTGAGCCCACGCTAGCTGCCGACGCGTCGCCCGAAGACGACCTCGTTGTGCTCACCGAGCAGGGGTGCCCGAGCGCGGATCCGCCACGGCGATCCCTCGAAGCGGATCGGAGCTCCCGGATAGAGGAACGTCTGGCCGAGCTCGGGGTGCTCGACGGGCGTCTGGAACCCGCGCGCCCGGAAGTGCGAATCCTCGAATACCTCTTCCGGGGAGTAGATGATCGCCACCGGCATCCCCCGAGCGTGTGCCCCCTGAAAGAACTCGTAGCTGGGCAGCTTCGAGGCGATCAACATCATCGCCTCGCGGCCGGCGGCGAAGATCGCCTGGACCTCGACGTCGTCGCCGAGCTTGGAGAGGTCCAGGCGTTCGCGCTCCATGCCGAGCTCGAGCAGGACGCTGTCCGTGAACTCCTCGAGCAGGCCAAGCTCCCGCAGCCAATCATGGACCGCGACGAACTCCTTGCGCACACGCGGCGGCACTCCGGTGTTGACCCAGCGCCCGTCGGAGCACAGCGCCTGGGTCGGGAGGCTGCGCTGCGCCTCCGCATGCCGACCCGTCTGTCGCTGCACGATCTGCTGGACCAAGAGCCAGGTGTAGGTGGCCTGCTCCGTGGTGACGTTCGCGGCAGCGTGCATGCTCACGTCGACGTGTTGGCCAATTCCCCGCTCGTCCCGCACCAGAATCGCGATCAGGGCACCCATCACCGCGTAGAGCGAGGCGATGTTGTAGCCCTGATTCCCCCAACCTCGGATGGGCGGGAGGGAGTGGTCGTCGTAGCCGCAGCTCCAGACCGGCCCACCCGCGGCGAGGACGGTGAGGTCCGTGGATGCCTGCTCGCTCTGCGGATCGTTGCGCCCAAAGGGGGTGATCGAGACCATGACGAGATCGGGCTTGCGCTCGCGCAGGTGAGGGTAGTCGAGGTCGAGACGGGCGAGGCGGCGGGGGGGCTCGGCCTCGATCAGCACGTCCGCCGATTCGACGAGAGTGCGGAAGCGCTGTCGGTCTTCGTGCAGGTCGAGGTCGAGCGTCACCCCGAGCTTGCTGGTGTTGTAGTGCCACCAGACCAGGCTGCGCTCGCGGCCCATGACGTCTCCGAGGAATGGCGGGCGCGCGCGCAGGATGCTTCCCGCCGGAGGCTCCACCACGATCACCTCGGCGCCCATGTCGGCGAGCAGCTTGCCCGCGAACGACGCGGGCTCGCTCGTCAGCTCGACGACGCGCAGCCCCGTCAGCGCGCCCTGAGGCTCGACCTGCTCCGCGCTCAAATCGTGCCCTCCGCCGCGAGCTCGTCCATCTCGGCCCTCGACAGGCCGAGGATCTCGCCGTAGACGCGCTCGTTGTGCTCGCCCAAGCAGGGAGCGCCGCGCTCCATCTCCCAGTCCGTCTGCGAGAGGTGCAGCGGCAAGCCCTCTACGCGCACCTCGCCGATCTCCGAGTGCTTCACGACGGGCCACAGGCCCCAGGCGCGCGTGCTCGGATCCCCGTCGATGCGTTCGTCGGGTCGCCGCACCGCAGCAGCCGGGATCTGATCCATGCGGAGGAGCGCGGCGACGGACCCCGCCTCGCGCTCGCGCGTCCACTCTGCGAGGCGCCGGTCGATCTCGTCCTCGGCAGCGCGGCGGCCGGCGAGCGTTGCGTAGTCCGGATGAGACGCCCAGGGCTCCTGGAGGGCGTTGCAGAGCGCGCGCCAATCGTCATCGTCGCGACAGGCGATCGCCACCCACCGGTCTTCGCCGCGCGCCGGATAGATGCCGTGGGGCACCATCTCACCGTACTGGCTGCGGTTGCTGTGGGGCATCCCCTCGCGGCGTTGCGGGCGGCCGTTGACCGTGTAGTCGAGGATCGCAGGTCCGGTGAGCGTCGCACCCGCTTCGGTGCACGAAAGATCCACCCACTGACCCTCGCCCGTACGATTGCGATGGAAGATCGCCGCCAGGATCGCAACGGCCATGAAGTAGGCGCCGCCGTGATCCATGTAGGAGTAACCCCAACCCGCCGGCGGAAGATCCGGAAGACCGGCGGAGAAGGTCAGACCGCAGATCGCCTGGGCCACGGGCCCCCACGATTTGAACTCCTTGTAGGGACCGACCTGGCCGAACCCGCAGTTCGACACGTAGACGATGTCGCGCTTGATCGCCTTGAGCTGCTCGTACGAGAATCCGCGCCGCGCCAACACACCCGCTGCGAAGTTCTCCGTGACGACGTCGGATACCGAGATCAGCTTGCGGAAGAGATCCTGGCCCCGCTCGGTGCGGAGGTTCAGCGTGATGCCGAGCTTCTCGACGTTGTGGTTGTTGAAGCCGCCACCCAGGTTGACGCCCCGGCGCTCGTCGACGAAGGGACCGATGCTGCGCAGGATGTCCCACAGGCCGCGCGCCACCGGATCCTCGACACGGATGACCTGGGCGCCGAAAGCGGCGAGGATCTTGGTCGCGCCCGCTCCCGCGAGCTGACCCGTCAGATCGCAGATCCGGAGATGGGAGAGCGCGTTCGAACTCATCGGCTCGGTTCCTCAGGCAGGCGGATCGCAGAGGCCGCCATCCCCTAGGGGGGACATCGAAACTGGTTCGCCGATAATAGATATAGGTCGCAACAAATATTCCATCATTCTACGATATCGTGGACAAGGTTGATCAAAAAAGTATCGGACGCGGATATGCGGGCTGCCGCCCGGTGGGCTCGGTGGCCCTATCGTCCAGGGGAGGCCCGACATGAGTCTTGCAGGGAAGGTCGCCGTCGTGACCGGCGCCGGCCAGGGCATCGGCGCCGACTACGCCGCGTTCCTCGCGTCGCTCGGCGCTGCCGTGGCCGCGGCCGACATCAATGCGGAGACCGCATCCGCCACCGCGAAGCAGATCGAGGAGTCGGGCGGCACGGCGCTCGCCGTCGATGTCGACGTGAGCGATGCCGCGAGCGTGCGCGAGCTGGCCGCTCGGGTCGAGAAGGAGCTCGGGCGCGCCCACATCCTCGTCAACAACGCGGCGATCTACCACTCGATGCAGCTCGCCCCGATCATGCAGGTGGACATCGACTACTGGAGGAAGGTCTTCTCCGTGAACCTCGACGGCGCACTTCTGTGCTCCCAGGCCTTCGCGCCTCAGATGATCGCGAACGGCTGGGGACGCATCGTGAACCAGACGTCGATCGCCGCCTACAGCCGCGGGCTCGGCCACTACTGCGTCTCCAAGCTGGCGCTCGTCGGACTGACCGTGAACATGGCGGCCGAGCTCGGTCCCCAGGGCATCACCGTCAACGCGATCGCCCCGGGGCCGATCATGACCGACGCGACCCGCTCGGTCGTACCGACCGAGGCCCTCGAACAGCTTGCCATGAACACACCGATCCGCAAGCAAGCCATGCCCTCGGACCTGCGCGGTGCGCTGCGGTTCCTGGTGAGCGACGACGCGGCGTGGATGACGGGTCAGACCCTGATCGTGGACGGCGGATTGACCGTCCGCCTGTAGTCCAAACGCGCTCGGCGCACCCCTCCGTCACAGACGATTCCAACCAGGAGTTGCGACCCATGTCCACGCATCACGATCTCTTCATCGACGGACACTGGCTCCGCGGCGGCGGAGCCCCGCTTCCCGTGATCAATCCTGCGACCGAGGAGACGATCGCGACGCTGACCGAGGGAACGCCCGATCAGTGCGCAAAGGCGATCGCCGCGGCGCGCACCGCGTTCGACCACGGGCCCTGGCCCAGGCTCTCGCCGGCGGAGCGCGCGCGGATGCTGGTGCGGTTCCACGATGTGATGGAGAAGCGGCGGGACGACCTGATGAAGCTCGCCTTCACCGAGATCGGCTGCACCCTGGCCATCGCCGAAGGCGCTCAGGTGACACCGGCGATCGAGCAGATGGGCTATTGGGCCGAACGGGCGGCTCGCATCGAGTCGGTGCAGCCGCTGCCGCCGATGACCACCGCGATCGGCACGCTGGGCCAGGGCGCAATCGTGAAGGAGCCCGCCGGCGTGGTCGCCGCGATCACGCCCTACAACTTCCCGATCCTGCTGGCCATCTGGAAGCTCGGGCCGGCCCTGGCGGCCGCCAACACCGTCGTGCTCAAGCCCTCGCCCTTCACCCCGATGTCGGCTCTGATCCTCGCCGAGATCGCAGAGGAGAGCGAGCTGCCGCCCGGAGTGCTGAACGTGATCACCGGCGGTATCGACGTCGGGCGCGCCCTCACCACCGACCCGCGGGTCGACATCGTGACATTCACCGGGTCGGACAAGGTAGGTCGCGAAGTGATGGCGCAGGCGGCCACGGGGCTCAAGAAGGTCGTGCTCGAGCTGGGGGGGAAGTCCGCGAACCTCGTCCTCGACGACGCCGACCTCGACGACCCGATGTTCGTACCGTCGGCCCTCGGCGGGTTCATCACTCATGCGGGGCAGGCCTGTGCCGCGACGACGCGAATCCTGGTCCATCGCTCGCTGCACGACCAGGTGGCCGAGCGCCTCCGAGCGGCGCTCCCCTTCGTCAAGCTCGGCGATCCCTCCGACCCGGAGGTGGTGATGGGCCCGCTGATCCGCGAAGAGGCTCGACAGCGCGTGGAGCGCTACGTGGCGCTGGGCCGCGAGGAGGGCGCGGAGGTCCTCTACGGCGGTGAGCGCCCGAAGGATCTCGCGCGCGGATTCTTCTTCGAGCCGACGCTGTTCGTGGGCGTCCGCAACGAGATGACGATCGCCCAGGACGAGATCTTCGGGCCCGTGGGCGTGATGATCCCCTTCGAGGACGACGACGAGGCGGTCCGGCTCGCCAACGATTCGCGCTACGGGCTGGGAGGTGCCGTCTGGTCCCGCAACAGTCTGCGCGCGTACTCCGTCGCGAAGCAGATGCGCACGGGCTTCATCACGATCAACGGCGGCCACGGAGGGATGAGTCCGATCCCCTACGCGCCCTTCGGCGGCTACAAGCACAGCGGCCTGGGACGCGAGAACGGCGACATCGGTCTCGACGAGTACCGCCAGATCAAGACGATCGCCTGGCCCGCTGGCTAGGAGAGTCGGGGAGCGACGCGGAGTGGACAACGCGGGTAGTGCGTACATCGCGGGGGTCGGCTCGACCGAGTTCTCCGCGCGTTCGGGTCGAAGCGAGCTCCAGCTCACGCTGGAGGCGACACGAGCGGCGCTGGAGGATGCGGGCTTGCAGGCCGACGCGATCGACGGGCTCGTCACCTACCAGAGCGACGCGAACGACCCGCTGCACGTCGCTCACGCGCTGGGTCTGGAGCGCGTGCGCTTCTTCGCACAGACGCCCTACGGAGGCGGCGGCGCCTGCGCGACGCTCCAGCAGGCCGCGTTGGCCGTGGGGGCGGGCATGGCCGAAGCCGTCCTCGTGTACCGGGGTCTGAACGGTCGCAGCAAGACACGCTACGGCCAGCCGACGGAGACGCCCGCCCAGTACTTTCCCTACACCGTGGCCCAGGGGCTGATCATCCCGGCGCATCGCTTTGCCCTGGCCGTCCACCGCTACATGCACGACCACGGCGTCCGCAACGAGGACTTCGCTCCCATCAGCGTCAGCGCGCGCGCCTACGCCGCGACGAATCCGCGCGCCTTCTTCCACGAGCGCCCGATCACGATCGAGGAGCACCAGAGCTCACCCTGGGTGGTGGAGCCCGTTCTGCGCGTGCTGGACTGCTGTCTGGAGACCGACGGAGCGATCGCCTGCATCGTGACGGGCCGCGAGCGCGCGCGGCGCGCCGACCGGACCGCAGTGCGGATTCGAGCGAGTGCGGTCGGGCTCGCCGGGGAGCCGGAGACGGTCGGCGACTTCTACCGGACCGCGATCGGAAGGATCCCGGAATCTGCGATCGTGGCCGAGGGTCTGTGGAAGCAATCGGGCCTCGGCCCGGGCGACATCGATGTCGCCATCCTCTACGACCATTTCAGCCCCTACGTGATCCTTCAGCTGGAGGCCTTCGGATTCTGCAAGCCGGGGGGGGGCGCGCGCTTCGTCGCCGACGGCGAGATCGGGCCCGGGGGATCCCTTCCCGTGAATCCCAACGGGGGACAGCTGGGCGAGGGCTACGTCCACGGCCTGAACGGCGTCTACGAGGCGGTGCAGCAGATCCGCGGTGCTGCGGCGAATCCGGTTGCCGACGTCGAGAACGTGCTGGTGACCGGTGGACCGGGGCTGCCGACGAGCGGGGTGATCCTCAGCGCGGACTGAAGCCATCCGGGCGCGCACGCCGCTCACGAGGCGGGACGGAAGACGGGCACGCGAAGGCCCTCCTCGATCTCCCGGAACTCGAGTTCGACGCGCTGTCCGAAGCGGACGTCGGCGGGCTCCACCTCGACGAGGTTCGCCACCACCCGGACGCCCTCGTCGAGCTGCACGAGGGCCACCACCGGATAGGGCAGAATCCCGGCCAGCGCGGGCTTGCGCGGGATCACGTAGCTGTACACCTCGCCCCCGCCGGAGGCGGGGATCGCCTCCCAGTGCGGGCTCAGGCAGGATGGGCAGGCGGGGCTCGGGGGATGACGAAGCTGCAAGCAGTCGGAGCAGCCCTGCAGCAGCAGCCGACCCTCCTGCCATCCGTCGAAGTAGAATCGGTCGTCGTCGCCCGGGATCGGCTTCAACACCCGCGGTCCTCCTCCCGGGTGCGGCCAATGGCCTGCTCCCGATGTACCGACCTCAGACCGATATCTGTTTTTCTCTACGACTGCTAGCTGTTGGTGGTAGTGTTTTAGGACGATTTCGTCCCACCCGGCGATTCGCGGAGCGCCATGCCCCTTTCTCGTCCCAGCTCGCTCCTCCACGCTCTGCGGGCGGGCCCGCGGTGGATACCACTCGCTCTCGCCGTGATCGGCGCGGCTGCCACCGGGCTCGGCTGCGCGGGCTTCTGGGAATCGATCCGCCGCCACGAGCACGCGGTGTCCTGGAACCGGGCGGTCGATCTCGCGGCCTCGGACCGCTGCGAGGCGGCCATCGCCTCGATCGAGCGCGCCCAGAACGAGAAGTCGCTGACGCGGAGGTTCGCGGCGGAGTCCACCTGGCTCAAGGCAAACTGCCTGAACGCGCTGGGCCGCCGGGAGGAGGCGCTCGCGCACTACCGTTTTCTGCGCGACTTCCTGGGCGACTCGCCGCACCTCGATTCGCTGCCCGAGGCCGTGCTCGGCGAGGACCCGGCGCTGGCCGGTCCCGTGGAGCTGACATCGACCACCCTGGATCTCCCGACGGCGCGCTACTCGTCTGCCGCGCGCAAGGCCGGGATCTCGGGAACCGTGGAGATCCGCTACGAGCTGGATCCCCACGGCGCCGCCGTGAGGATCCGCGTGGTCCGCGAGGCGCACCCGTTGCTCGCGAGCTGGGCGATCGAGGCGGTCGCAGCGGGCCGGGCCCAGCCGCAACCGACCGCCCCGGCCGGATATGCTGTGTTCCGCTTCCTGAGCCGGAAGGCCGCCGCGGAGGTCTCCGCGGCGGAACCCACGGGTACCGCCGAGAGCCCTGCGGCCGGCGCGCCATCCTGATCGTCGCTGGAATTCCCGCGACACGCAGCGCGCGCCCCGCGATCGCCCGCTGCCAGGGCCCAAAAGCGAGGAGGAATCGTGCTTCGGAGAATCGTCTTCACGGCGCTGACGAGCCTGATCGTCGGATTCGCCGCGGGCTGGTTTGCAGACCATCTCGCTGCCTCGAGCCGATCTTCCGCGAGCATGCGGGAGGCGGTGCTCGACGCGCTTCGCGAACCGACCTCTCTGGAGCGCTACTCGCGGCTCGGGAATCTGCTCGGCGGTCTCAACTCCCGGAACCTCGACGGCGCGGTCGAGGCTTACGAGCAGCAGCTGGACTTCGTCGACGAGCCCGAGGTGCGGATGATGGCCGGCGCCTGGGCTCAGCTGGACGCGCCCGGAGCCTTCGATCGCGTGCGGACCCGGTGGCCCCAGCGCTACGCGCGGCGCGTTGCGCTGGGGGAGATCGTCTATCAATGGGCGATGGACGATCCTTCCAGCGCCTCCGCGGCGGTGGCCGGCCTTCCCGCCTCAGACGTGACGGGGAGCGACGACATCCCGCGCAAGCTCATCGAAGGATGGGCTCAGACCCCCGACTTCTACTCGGCGACCGACTACGTCGCCAGCCTCCCGCGCAGTGCGCTGCGCCAGGAGCTGACGATGACGATCTCCCGGGAGATCCTGGAGCGGCTGGGACCGGAAGCCCTGATCCAATGGTCGGAGTCGGTCCAGGCCGACACGCCGAGAAAGTTCCGACTGGTCGCCTATCGCAAGGCGGCTCGCATGCTTGCCCAGCACGATCCCGAGGCAGCGGCCGCCTGGGTCGAGAAGCGCTACGGCGAAGACGACACGGCCGGGGCGACGCGGATCGTCGCGACCCAGTGGGCGGAGGCCGACCCCGACGCCGCCTTCGCCTGGCTGCTCTCGCGGCCCGACGACGACGAGCGCTCCCAGGCGATCGGGTTCGCATTCCGCGACTGGCTGAGCCGCGACCGGAAGGCGGCCCAGCACTGGCTCGAGAGCGCAACCCCGGGGCCCGCGCTCGATCCCGCGATCGACTCCTACGCACGCCGGATCTCCGACGAGGAGACGGAGGATGCCCTGGCGTGGGTGGCTCGGATCCAGGACGAGGAACTCCGGAATCGCGCGTACGCGGACATCGGGCAGCAGTGGTTCCGCCGGGATCCGAGCGCGACGCTCGCGTGGCTCGAGCAGGCGGACCTCTCGGCGGAAATCGCGCAGTCGATCCAGGCGCCGCCGCCGCCCCCGCCGCAGCGGCAAAACCCGGTACGAGCACCCCGGCAGATGATGAGGCCCCCCATCGGTCCGGGACAGATGCGCGCGCCCGGAGCGCGTCCGGAGCCGAGCCGATCGGACATCCTCCCGGACGAGGGGCCGAGCGACGAGCTCGATTGAGGTCCACAGGAGATCAGCGAGCGGATCGCTGGACGATCCAGGGGGCCGTCCTCCTCGGCGGCGCCGTCGCCGTCTCCTGGGAGGTGATCTGGCAGCTCCTGGCGTCGCTCGCCCTGGGTGCGTCCGCTCTCGGAACGTCGTTGACCCTCGCCGCGATGATGAGCGGCTTCGCTCTCGGATCGCTGCTGGCGGGACCTCTGCTCGCGCGGTGGGCGCCACGCCGCCCGGTGCGGCTCTATGCGGCCCTGGAGGCAACCGTGGGCGTGGCCGGCCTGCTCGTCCTGCCCGGCTTCCACTTGCTCGAGAGGCTGGACCGTCACGTCTACGAGGTCGCTCCCGGGGTAGCTCCGGTCCTTCACGGCGTCGGGGTGTTCGCGTTGCTGCTGCCCGCGACGTGCGCGATGGGTGCCACCGTACCGGCCTTCCAGGGAATCGCGCAGCGACACGACCTGTTCATTGCGCGGCTCTACGGTCTGAACATCCTGGGCGGCGCCGTCGGAGTGCTGGGGCTCAGCTTCGCACTGCTGCCGGCGCTCGGTGTCTGGCGCGCCGCGGCATGGCTCGCCGCGCTCGACGCGGCGGTGGCCGTCTCGCTCCTCGTGCTGGTGCGGGGAGGTGGTCGCCAGCCCGACGCCGCGCTCGGCGTCGCCGCGGGCCCCACGCCCGTCGTGCCGGAGAGCACCTCCTATCGGAATGTGGCGCTGCCGCTCGTCTTCGCCACTGGCTTCGCGGTGTTCGCCCTGGAGGTCGCGTGGTTCCGGTCGCTCACGGCCGCGTTCCGCAGCACGACCCACACCTTCGCGATCCTGCTGGCAGCCGTTCTCCTTCCCCTCGGCGTCGCCGCGCGCCTCGTGCCCCGGCTGCGCCGCCGCGACGTGACTCCCGCAGCGATGCTGTGCGCCGCAGGCGTGGCTGTCCTGCTCGCCACTCCCCTCGTCGAGCGCATGGATCTGTTCGCGCTCGCCGCACCGGGTGGCTACGCCTTGCGCCTGATCCAGTACCTGCTGCTGTCCGTTGGGGTGGTGAGCCCGGCCGTGCTCCTACTCGGCCTGCCTCTGCCCTGGTGCCTCGAGGAGTTCCCCGATCCCTCGCGCACGTCCCGCCTCTACGCCCTGAACACCGTGGCCTCGGTCGCCGGCTCCCTGGCGGCGGCCTGGCTGCTCCTACCGACGCTAGGTTTCGCGCGGACCTCCTGGCTGCTGGGCGGAGCACTGCTGCTGCTCGCGTTCGGCCTGTCCCGGGGTCGGGTGCGCTGGCTCGCGGTCGTCGCCGGGCCCGCCGCGCTCGCCGTCGCCGTACAGAGCACCTCGAGCCTCGGCCGTGAGCGCGTGCAGCAAGCGAGCGCGTTCTCGGTGGGGGCGATCCTCGGCTATCAGGAGGGAGCCGATACGACCGTCTCCGTGATCGAGGACGGGCGCGGCCATCGGCGCCTGCTGATCGACGGGTTCTCCGCGAGCTCCGAGTCGCCGGGAACGGCCTACATGGAGTGGATGGGACGGCTCCCAGCGCTGCTCCATCCGGATCCGCACGACGGTCTGGTGATCGGTTTCGGCACCGGACAGACGGCACACGCTCTTCGCGACGAGGGAGTGACCCGTCTCGACGTCGCTGAGCTCGACGGGGCGGTGCTCGCGATGGCGCCGCTGTTCCCGAGCAACTTCGGCGTCCTCGACCAGCCCGGGGTGACCGCCCATGAGATGGACGGTCGCGCCTGGCTGCGCCGCAGCACACGTCGCTACGACGCCGTGACCGTCGAGCCGATGCCGCCCTACTTCGCCGGCGTCAATGCGCTGTACTCGCGGGAGTTCTATCAGCTCGTGCGGGCGCGCCTCGCTCCCGGCGGCGTCGTCGCCCAGTGGCTGCCCTTCCACCTGGTACCCCCGGAATTCGCGGCCGCGATGACCGCGACCTTCATCGCGGTCTTTCCCGACTCGGCGCTGTGGATCGATCCGGAGACCAGCACCGGAATCCTGCTCGGGAGGGCCGAGGCGGACGCAGACGAGCTCGGAAGCCGATGGCCCGGGCTCGCACGGGAGCGCCCGCGCGGCCTTCCGCCCGACCGGATCCGCGAGGCTCTCGCGCTCCGCGCTGAAGCCCTGGAGCGGTACGCGCGCGGCGCAGAGCCGATCAGCGACGACAACCAGCGTCTCGCCTACGGGCTTCTGCGGCAGGTCGCGGGGGACGACCGCTGGCACGATCGCAGACGGGCCATGCAGCAGGCGAACCTGTACCGGGTGCGCCACTTCGAGCCGGGAGTTCGCTAGCCACGGGTATCGAGCCGGCGGCTCCGCCCCAGTCTATCGAACTCGAATTTTAGCTGTACAGAGCCAGACTTCTTTTTAGATCGCATTGAAACATGCATATCTATTACGTCCTTGACATCTTACTTCCGTTCATAGTACGAAAATCGCAGAATGATAAACCCGGGGTACCGAGGGCCACGGCGAGCTAGCTTCGCCTCCGTCCGAATTCTGCCGTGAAGTCGAAGCGATTCACGCGACCGAGGTCGTTGCGGCCCGCTCCCCGTATCGGGGGACTCGGCTTGGCCCTCGTCCTGGTGCTCGCCGGATCGGCGCAGGGCCAGGAGAAGAAGGACCTGGACTGGGTCTTCGAGAACCAGGAGCAGGCCGAGCCCGCGACGCCGCCCGCCGAGTCCGGCGTCCCTTCGGAGCCCGCGACGGCTCCCGACTCCGCGACGGAGGCCCCGACCGCTCCCGACTCGGAGGCCGCGGAGGGCGCGACCCCGGCGCGCCGCCGACCGCCCCAGGTCGAGGAGATCCTCGTCACGGCGCAGCGGCGCGAGCAGGCCATGCAGGAGGCGTCGGTGTCGGTCACGTCCTTCGACATGGACGACCTGTTGGCCCAGGGCACTACCGACCTGACGGGCGTCGCGAAGTTCACGCCCAACCTCGAGATCAAGAACGCCTTCGCCGCATCGAACCCGACCCTCTTCATCCGCGGCGTGGGACTCAAGGACTACTTCGCCAACGCCGCCAGCGCGGTCGCCGTCTGGAACGACGGCATCTACATGAACTCGCCGACCGGCCAGCTCTTCCAGCTCTTCGATCTGGAGGACGTCCAGGTGCTGAAGGGACCCCAGGGAACGCGCTTCGGCCGCAACGCGACGGCGGGTGCGATCCTCGTGAAAGCGCGCAAGCCGACCGGCGAGTACGACGCGAACTTCCTGACGGAGTACGGGAACTACGGCTACTACACGGTCGGGGGCGCGGCGGAGGCCCCGATCCTGGACGAGTGGCTCTCGACGCGGGTCGCGTTCCGGGTCAACAAGCGGGACGGAGTCACGCAGAACCGCTGCGCGGATCCGCGTTTCGCCTTGTCGACCGCGGGTACGCCCGTCGACAGGTTCTTCTGCAATTCCTTCTTCACCGTCCCGCGGCCGATCGTCGGGGTCGAGGACCGCGTGAACGACCTCGACAACTGGGCGGCTCGCGCGCTGGTCCGCCTCGTTCCGACCGACGACATGGAGTGGATCCTGAACGTCCACGGCGGAGCCAACCGCAGCACCGCCCTCCAGTTCCAGAAGATCGGAACCCGGCCGATCTCCGAGTTCCCCTTCACGCAGGACCGGAGCGGCTACTTCGATGCCGATCTGCCGCTCGTTCGGAGAGGGGGCGTCCTCCGACCCAGCTCCGGCAGTCCGCTCGACGGCGACCCCTACGCGGGCGACTACAACAAGACCGGCGACGAAGACGTCGACCTGTTCGGCGCAAACCTGACCGGAACCTGGGCGCTCGGCGACTTCGAGCTGACCTCGATCACCGGCTACGCGCAGAACAAACGCAACACCGAAGGCAACGAGGACGCGAATCCCGCCCTGCTGCTCCAGGTCGACTGGTTCAACAAGGCAAGGCAGTACACCCAGGACTTCCGAGTCGCCTGGGACAATGGCGGGGACGTGGAACTCGAGGCGGGTGCCTGGGGACTCGCCGAGACCCTCGACGTACACAACGTGTATCACCTCTCCCCATCGAACTTCCTCGATCAGACGATCCAGCAGGACGATTACGCCTGGGCACTCTACGGCTGGGGCAGCTACCACCTCACCGACCAGTTCTGGCTCGAGGGTGGAGTGCGCTTCCAATGGGACCGCAAGAAGTTCGAGATCGCGAGCATCCTCCAGAATGGCCAGACCCTGGGAGAGGGAACCTCGAAGGAGATCTGGCGCGGCTGGACGGGTGATCTCACGATCAACTACAGCCCGGTCGACGACGTCACCTTCTACCTGAAGTACGCGCGCGGCTTCAAGGCAGGTCAGTTCAACGGCGCGGCCCTGCTCGAGCAGTCGCTGTTCACGGCGATCACGCCCGTCGCGCCGGAGACCACCGACTCCTTCGAGGGGGGCATCAAGTCCTACTGGTGGGATCGCCGGCTGATGCTCAATGCGGCGCTCTTCTACACCCGCTACCACGACCAGCAGGTGTTCCAGCTCTCCACCGGGCGCAGCGCGCTCCCGGCGCCCGAGCTGATCAACGCCAACGACTCGGTCACCTACGGTCTGGAGCTCGAGAGCCGCTTCACGCCCTGGGAATGGCTCGAGGTCTTCAACGCCTTCGGCCTGCTCGAGAGCGAGTATCTCGACTTCACCAACCAGATCGAGATCCCCGACCCGACCGACATCAGTAGCTCGATCGTCGTCACGGCCGACTACTCCGGCAACCGCCTGCTCAACTCGCCGGAGTACGCTTGGAGCGGCTCGGTGGAGGCGACCTGGCCGATCGGGAACCTGGGCTGGCTGGTGCCGCGTTTCGACTGGGCCTACAAGAGCGATGTCTTCTTCGATCCGAACCAGGGCCAGGGAAACCTTTCGGATTTTCCGAAGGGGACGCTCGGACAGGGTGATCTCTGGATCCTCAACGCACGGCTGGCCTACCGGACGCCCGACGAGCGGATCGAGATCGCGGGCTGGGTCCGGAACCTCACCGACGAGGCCTACGTCGTGGACGCCTTCGACGTTTCCCTCAGCTTCGGGAACCTGTGGTACGTGATCGGCACGCCGCGCTTCTACGGAGTGAGCGTCTCCTACCAGTTCTGAGCGAGGAAGCGGTGCAGCGACGAGTCCATCGAACGAGCCGGGTCGGGCGGCGCGCCGCTCTCGGGATGCTCCCTGTGGTGCTCGTGGGCCTGTGCGCGGTGCTCTGGCTCGTGGGCTGCGATTCGCGCGAGGAGCGGCAGAGCGAGATCACCGAGCTCCAGCACCAGGGGCGCTTCGCCGAGACGATCGAGCCGCTGCGCAGCCTGCTCGAAGAGGACCCGACCGATCCGCTGCTCAACCGGCTGTACGGGGAGGCGCTGCTGCGGACGGGTCAGGCCGGCAGCGCCGTCTGGCCGCTGCGAAGGGCCGCGGAGTCGCCGGATCAGGCGGTCGAGGCCGGCCTGCTGCTCGCCCGCGCCCTGCTCATGAGCGGGAGCGAGACCGACTCGATCGAGGCGGCGAGCCGGGTGCTGGAGCGCGAGCCCGAACAGCCGATCGCCCTCGGCTTGCGCGCGCAGGCTCACCTCGAGGCGATGCAGGAGGAGGCGGCCCTCGAGGATCTCGATCTCCTGCTCGAGGAGCAGCCCGATGAGATCGCCCCGCACTTCATGCGGGTGATCGCGTTCCTGCGCCTCCAGCGCATCGATGAGGCCGCCGCGGAGCTGGACGCGATCGATGCGAAGCTCGCGCCCCTGGAGAAGGCGGATCCGTCCCTGCTCGCCCAGCTCTGCGTCGTGAAGGCGTCCTTCGAGCGCGAGCGAGGCCGCAGCGAAGAGGCCGAGGCCGCGTGGCGGGGCTGCCTCGCCAGCTATCCCACCGACGGTGCAGTCGTGAGCTCGGCGGTAGAGTTCTACGCCGGGACCGGTCAGGGAGATCGCGTCACCGAGGTCCTCCGCGAGGCGTTCGAGAAGGCCCCCGGGCAGCACGAGCTCCGCGAAGCCTACGCGACGAGGCTGCGCGTCCTGGGCCGGAACGACGAGGCGCGCGACATCCTGCTCGAGGGAGTGCGCGACTACCCATCACCGGCCGCCTATGGCGCGCTGGCTCAGCACTACAGCGAGGTCGGTGACGTCGAGGCCGCGCGCAAAGTGGTGGAGCAGTCGTTCGAGATCATGGACGACGTGCCGGAGGCGGTCCGGTTCGTCTACGGAGACGTGTTGATCCAGGCGGGCGATCTCGACGCCGCGGAACGGGTGATCGACGAGCTGGAGCTCCCCGTGTACCGGCACCTGCTCGAAGGGAGACTGCTCCTCCAGCGAGGCGACCCGGCCGGCGCACGGGGAGCCCTCGAAGAGGGCATCCGGCTGTGGCCCAACAACACGCTCGCGCGTCATCTGGCCGGTCAGGCCTGCGAGCAGCTGGGCGATTTCACGGCCGCGGCGGCCCACTATCGGGAGGGGGTCCGCTCCCTGGATCCCGAGAGCGCCGTGGCGCTGGCCGAGCTCTACGATGCCCAGGGGCAGCCCTCGGCGGCGATGGAGGTGCTGAACTCGGCGCTCTCGAAGCTCGCCAACGACCGCTCGCTGTGGCTGACCTTCGTGCGGATCGCCAGCTCCACGCCGGGCTCCGAGCAGGCCGCGCACAAGGGGCTCCGAGCCCTGGCCGGGCTGTGGGGTGGGGCGCCGCTCGCCACGGTCGAGGCGTTCCGCGTCCGCGTCCGAGTGGCCGGTCCGAGGGCGGCCTTGAAGTGGCTTCTGGGACAGCCGATCGATCTCCTGTCCGCCGGTAACGAGCCGATCCTCGCCGCCGCGATCGATGCCCAGCTCTCGCTGGGAGAGCTGGACGAGGCGGCAGCGCAGGTGGATGCGGCGATCGCGGCACGTCCCGAGGCGGCGGGGCCGCAGGCCCTGCGCGGCAGGGTCCTCGCCGCCCGGGGCTCCCTCGACGAGGCGGAGTCGGCCTATCGGCGGGCCCTCGAGCTGGATCCCGACTCGGCCGCCGCGCTCGCGGGACTGGGCGGCGTCGAGGCGCAGCGCGGCCGGCGCGACGAGGCGATCGCGCTGTACGACCGGGCGGACCGCAGCGATCCCGAGGATCCGGAGCCGGGCTGGTCGGCGTACCTGCTCGTGGCCGAGAGCGCGGCATCTCCCGACGAGAGAGCTGCGCGCCTGGAACGCTTCCTGCGCGCGCACCCGCGCCACGCCGCGGCCGCACTCTCCCTGGCGGAGCTGCGCCTGGCAGAGGGCGATCTCGCGGGATCGCTCGCGATGGCGAAGCGCGCGGTCGGCTTCCTCGCCGGCGCGCCGGGCGTGGAGCTGGTCGCGCGCATCCAGCTCGAGATGGACGATCCGCGCGCTGCGGTCGAGACCCTCGGCCGCATGACCCCGGCGAACCTCGGGCAGCCGTCGGCCCAATTTTGGCTCGGCACCGCACTCGCCCGCTCGGGGGAGGTGGAGCGGGCTCGCGAGGCCTTGCGCAACGCGCTCGCGCTCGGGGGCGGCCCCTACACGGAACGCGCGCGGCAGGAGCTCGCGCGCCTGGAACGCGACGCCAGCTCGTAGGCGAGGCGGTCGCGAACGTCGCGAGAGAGCGGGCTCGCGGCACCGGATGGCGATTGGAAGGCAGAAGGACGGAGAGCAAGAGAGTTGAATCATCGCACCCGGATCCGCGAGGCCCTCAGATGCCTCGCCTTCGTCTCCGCGCTGCTGCTCAGTGTGCCGACGTCCGCGGATGAGGACGTGCCGGCGGCCGACGAGCCGTTCCCGGCCGATGAGGACGTGTTTCGCGACGCCCCGTCGCCGCGGGAGGAAGGGACGCCCGAGACGCCGGCGCCCGCGGACGAGGTGTTCCGCCCGCCCCCGCCGACGGCCGAGGGGGTTCCGGGCTGGACGCCCTCGCTGGCGATCGGCGCCGACGTGCAGTCGGGGACGTTCTCGGGGAAGGTATCCAGCACCCTGCGCGGCAGCTTCTCCGGCGAGCGCGACTTCGTCAGTGCCAATCCGGTGCTCCGCGCAGAGCTGCGCACGCCGGTACTAGCCGACGTCCCGGGCCAGCCGCGCCTGTTCGCCCACGTCGGGTGGCAGTGGGGCTGGTACGTGATCGAGGACAAGCGCTTCGTCGTCGAGGAGCTCAAGCCCGGCTCGGTGACCTTCCCGACCTCGCCCGCATCGCCCACCGATCCCCCGCCGGACCTGTTCGACGGTGTGGGGAGCGAGATCGACGCCGAGATCCGCAACGGCTGGTACACGGGCCTCGGCGCCGACCTGGTCACGCGCCTCTGGGAGCTCGACTTCCACTTCAAGCCCTCCTTGGACTACTACCAGCAGGACGTGAAGTACACGGGGTTGGTTCGCAACGGCACCTGCGAGACGACCATCAACATGGCGATGAACCTCCGCTGCGTGAAGGGAACCCAGCAGGCCCAGGCGATCAACGGGAGCGAAGGGGCCCTCCTCCACGCCATCGGACCTCGCCTCGGCATGGAGGTGGACCTCGCCCGGCGGGGACCCTTCGCCTTCAGCATGTTCGTAGAGGGATTCGTCTACTGGTTCGTTGGCGATCGCGCGGTGCGCTTCGAGGGCCAGAGCGGCCCCGACTTCGCCACGTTCTCGGCGGAGAGCGATGCGATGCTCGTGGGGGGCAGCGCCGGGATGCGCGTGAGCTGGCGAGGCGATTGAATCTCCCCGTGACCAAATTCCCCACGTTACCCCGCTGGTCCTACTGGCTTGCCGCCGCGGTGATGCTCGGCTTGTACGGGATCTGCTCGATTGCTCCGCGTGAGGATTCCCGCCCGCTCGGCACGGTGGCGGACATCGCCTCCCTGGCGAAGCGCGACGACCTGAACGTCGTCTTCATCCTCGTCGACACGCTGCGCGCTCAACGCCTCGGCAGCTACGGATACGAGCGGGATACCAGCCCCAGGCTCAGCAAGCTCGCCGCTTCGGGGATCCGGTTCGCGAACCACTCCTCGCAGTCCTCCTGGACCAAGTCTTCGATGGCTTCGCTCTGGACGGGCCTCTACCCGTCGCGCACCCACGTGTTGCGCTACGACGATGCAGTGTCCGAGGATGCGCGCATGCCGGCCGAGGTGCTGCGCGACGCCGGGTTCCACACCTACGCGATCTGGCGCAACGGCTGGGTGGCGCCCAACTTCGGCTTCTCCCAGGGATTCGAGACCTACCACAATCCTCAACCGGTCCCGATTCCCGCGTCGGTGCGGCGCGAGAACCCGTCCCTCGAGCAAGGCGGATCGGACTCCGAAGTGATCCTCTCCGCGCTCGAGTTCCTGCGCACCTACGGCGACGAGCGCTTCCTCCTCTATCTCCACCTGATGGATGTCCACCAGTACATCTACGACGCCGATTCGGCCCTCTTCGGCACGACGTACTCGGACATCTACGACAACTCCATCCGCCGCACCGACGGGCACATCGGCGTCGTGATCGACGCGCTCGAAAAGCTGGGACTGCGCGACGAGACGATCGTCGTGGTGGCCTCGGACCACGGGGAGGCCTTCAGCGAGCACGGCTACGAGGGCCACGCGAAGGATCTCTACTCGGAGGTCACGCGCACGCCGTGGATCGTGAGTCTTCCGTTCCGGCTGGAGCCGGGAGTGGTGGTGGATGGTCCGACGGAGAACGTCGACATCTGGCCCACACTCTTCGATCTACTGGGCATCGCCGCTCCCGATGGTCTGGACGGGCGCTCGCGAGTTCCCGAGATCGCACGCGTGGCATCGACGGACGGCGGAGCGACCCGGCTGCGCTTCGGAGAGCTCGATCGCAACTGGGGACAGACCCGGAAGAAGCCGCATCCGCTGGTCGCGGTAAGCGAGGGCTCCTTCCGGCTCTACTACGACGCAGAGCATCCCGATCATCCGGAGCTCTACGATCTCGAAGAGGATCCGGGAGAGCAGGTGAACATTGCGGACCGCGAACCCGAACGGACGGCGCGTCTCAGCGCCAGCGCTCGGGAGCAGATGGAGGGTCGTCCGTCTCCGTGGGGCGGCGGCGCGCCCAAGGTCGAGATCGACGACATGCAGCTGCGCCAGCTCCGCGCGCTGGGCTACAAGGTCGACTGAGCTCCGATGGGCGCCCGACGCCCCGCTGGGCAGCGAAGAGCCGCAACGAGAGCGCGGGTGACGCCGCGGGGGAGCCTCCTCCCGCTGGCGGTGGCGACGATCCTCGCGCTGGCGACCGCGCTCAGCTATGCGGGCGTCGGCAGCCACAGATACACCAGCTACGACGATCCGGGCTATGCCGCCGACAACGCCCACGTGCGCGGCGGGCTGAGCGCCGAAGGTGTGCGTTACGCCTTCACAACTTTCGACGGCGGCAACTGGAATCCGCTGACCTGGCTGTCGTTGATGCTGGACGTCGAGCTGTTCGGAGATTCCGCACGAGCGCACCACCGGGTGAGCCTCGTGCTGCACATCGCCAACGCACTGCTGATCTTCGCGGGTCTGCGCGCCCTCACCGGAGCTCTCTGGTGCTCCGCGCTCGTCGCCGCGCTCTTCGCCCTCCACCCCCTCCACGTGGAATCGGTCGCGTGGATCTCGGCGCGCAAGGACGTGCTGAGCACGTTCTTCGGGCTGCTCTCGATCGGCGCCTACGTCGCCTTTGCGCACCGCACGCAGGGAAAGGAAGGCAGCCCGCTCGCGCCCTATGTCGCCTGCTTCCTCTTGCTGGCGCTCGGTCTGATGGCGAAGCCGATGCTCGTGACCTGGCCTTTCGTGTTCGGACTGCTGGACGTCTGGCCTCTGCGCCGGAGCGAGATCGAAGCAGGGAGTGGTCACCGTACGCTCTGGCCGCTCGTGCGGGAGAAGCTGCCCCTGCTCGCCCTCTCGCTGATCTTCGCCGTGCTCACGGTGATCGCGCAGCGCAGGAGCGGTGCGGTGATCGCGTTGGAGGAAATCCCGCTCGGTGCCAGGCTGGCCAACGCCGCTCTCGCCTACGTGGGCTACCTCTCCTCCACGCTCTGGCCCACCGGTCTCGTGCCGATCTACCCGCATCCCTCCGTGGACGTCTCGCTGCCGGCAGCCGGCGCTGCGGCGCTAGCACTCCTCGGCCTGACGGCACTGGCCGTCCGGGTCTCGCGGTCACATCGCTTCGTCATCGTCGGCTGGCTCTTCTATCTGGGTACGCTGGTCCCCGTGATCGGCATCGTGCAGGTGGGGTCCCAGGCCATGGCGGACCGCTACACCTACGTGCCATTGATCGGGCTGTTCGTCGCGATGTCCTGGTCGCTGGCCGCGTTCCTGGAGGATCGCCCCCGCGCGCGCCTGCCGGCGACGGGGATCTGTCTGTCGGGGCTGCTGGCGCTGGCGTGGCTCACCCACCAACAGATGGACCGCTGGCGCGACGACCTGACTCTCTTTCGTTACACGCTCGACCATACCGACGCGAATCCGGTCGCCCACATCCACCTCGCCGCGGCTCTCCAGGACGCGAGCCGCGTCGAGGAAGCAGCCGCCGAGTACCGGTCGTCCCTGGCCCTGCGACCGGACGACCCCAACGCCTGGACCGGTCTCGGCAACACGCTGCTCCGCACGGGCCACCTCGAGGAGGCGAGGGAAGCCTTCGAGAAGGCGATCGGGACCGCACGCGACTTCCCGGAGGCCTGGATCGGGCTCGGCAACTACTTCATGGCCCGGCGCGACGCGGCCGGGGCCCTGCGCGCCTTCCAGCGCGCGCTCGAGCTGGAACCGGCGTCACCCGAGACGCACAACAACGTGGGCGCCGCCCTCGCCAGCGGCGGCGACGTCCGGGCTGCCATCCCGGAGTTCGTCGAAGCGATCCGGCTACGCCCCGGCTACGCCGAAGCCGAGCGCAACCTGTCGGCTGCGCGCGCCGTCCTCGCGCACCCGGGCGACGCCGCGCGGTGAGCCCACGCCCTCAGAGGCGACCGAGCTCGCGGCGGAAGGTGTAGTCGAAGGGCGTGAGCACGAAGTGCTCCCAGGATTCGTCCAACCGCCAGCCCGGAAGCGACAGCGGCGACAGAGCAACGAAGTACGCGGTGCCGACGACGAGCTGGCCGAGCGACAGCACGCGGACGACCGAGAGATCGAGCGCGATGCTGCCAGCGCGCTCCAAACGCTCGGAGAGGCTCGGAGCCGAATCCGCGGTCGCGGGCTCCTCCGGCGTCGCCGTTGCAGCCTGGACCGGTAGCGCGGCGGATACCACCGCCAGCGAGAGGGCGAGCGCGGGGAGGGTCGATCGCGGCGTCCCGAGCGCTCTCATCGCGGCTCCTTTCGCGTGGCCGATCCAGACTGCGCGCTTCGCGTCTGCGCGTCAATCACGGAAGTTGTCCATCGTCGACGACGATCGTCGCACCGGTGATCGCCCGGGCCTGCCTCGACGCGAGCAGCAGAAGCGCCCCGTCGAGCTCCTCGGGCACCATCAGTCGCCGGCGCCGGAAGCCCGCGATCTCCTTGCGGCCAGGCTCCGCCTCGAAGAGATGTCGCGTCATGTCCGTAAGCATCGCCCCCGGCAGGATGGCGTTCACGTTGATGCCGAAGCGCGCCCACTCGCGCGCGAGGACCTTGGTCATCATGATCAGGCTGGCCTTCGACATGCAGTAGAGCGAGAGCCCGACCCGGGGCTGCTCGCCGTTGATCGACGCGATGTTGATGATGCTACCCGGCCGGTTCCGGTCGATCCACCGCCGAGCGGCCTCGCAGGAGAGATCGAACGGGGCCTTCACGTTCGTCTGGAACAGTTGATCGAAGTCGCCCTGTGTCGCTTCGATCGCGCGGCCGGTCACGCTGGCGGCGGCATTGTTGACGAGAACGTCCACGGGCCCCAGGGTCGCCTCGACACGATCGAAGAGTCCGCCCTGCTCTCCGGAGCGGAGCAGGTCGTGCGGGAAGCTGGCGGCACGGCCGCCGCTCTTCCGGATCTCCTCCTCGACTGCGCGCAGATCCTTCTCGTCGCGACCGATCAGAGCCACGGCGGCTCCCGCGGCGGCAAGCGTCGATGCGAGGTGTGCTCCCACACCGCGACTAGCGCCCGTCACCAGCGCGATCGATCCCGATAGATCGGCGCGCAGCTCGCCACGGGGAGAGTGGGAATCGGACATCGCAGCTCCTGGCGACCCTCGCCTCCGATCAGGAGAACCCGACCTCGGCCTTGGCGCGCCCACCCACTGCGGCCTGCGCCTCGCGCAGCACCACCGGCGCCGCGCCCGAGGTCGCCCGGAAGCCGATCGCATCGACGGCGGCGAAGTTCAACGCGTGTCCGAGCTTCTCCTTCTTGGTGCGGAGGTAGGAGATGTTGCGCGCGTTCGGCACCACCTCGAGCGGGACGCGCTCGCACACCTCGAGACCGTAGCGGTCCATCTGCATCTGCTTGATCGGGTTGTTCGTGAGCAGGCGCACTCGCCGGACGCCGAGCTCCCGGAGCATCATCGCGCCGATCCCGTACTCGCGTTCGTCGCTTCCGAATCCCAGCCGCTCGTTGGCTTCGACGGTGTCCAGACCTTCGGAATCCTGCAGGGCGTAGGCCCTGATCTTGTTGACGAGACCGATGCCCCGACCCTCCTGACGCAGGTACAGCAGCACCCCGCACTCGGCCGACCCGATCCTGCGCAGGGAGGCCTCGAGCTGCTCGCCGCAGTCGCACCGCGTGGATCCGAAGGCATCGCCGGTGAGGCACTCGCTGTGCAGGCGCACGAGCACCGGCTGGTCGGGACTCGGCGTTCCCCTGATGAGAGCCACGTGATCGAGCCCCTCCAGCTCGCTGCGGAAGACGACGCCGCGAAATTCCCCGAAGGCCGTGGGGATCGTCGCCTCGGCCTCGCGGCGCAGAGAGTGATCCGTCTCCAGGCGATGGCGGGCCAAGTCGGCGATCGAAGCGATCCGGAGCCCGTGGCGACGAGCGAAGCGCTGGAGGTCCCCGCGGCGCGCCATCGTTCCGTCGTCGTTCAGGATCTCGCAGATGACCGCACCCGGACGACGACCCGCCAGCCGAGCGAGGTCGACCGAGCCCTCGGTGTGTCCAGGCCGCTCCAGCACACCTCGTGGCCGGGCGCGCAGCGGGAACACGTGGCCCGGTCGGCTCAGATGCTCGGGGCGGGCGCCATCGGCGATCGCGGTTCGGATCGTTTGGGAGCGGTCGAAGGCGGAGATGCCGGTCGCGACACCGGTGCTCGCCTCGATCGAAACTCCGAAGGCCGTCCCGCGCGCGCACTGATTGGCGTGCTCGGGAACCATCATCGGCAGCTCGAGGCGATCGAAGCGCTCTCCGTCGAGGGACAGGCACACCAGGCCCCGCGCGTGGGTGACCATGAAGTTGATCGCATCGGGCGTCACGGCATCGGCGGCGATGCAGAGGTCGCCCTCGTTCTCCCGATCGTCGTCGTCGACGAGGATCACCATGCGTCCGGCGCGGATCTCCTCGACCGCCTCCTCGACCGTGCAGAGCCCGTCGTCGCAGTCGGAGGCTCGCGTGTCGGCGGGCGCGCTACCGGTCTGCCTCGGATCGTCGTGCATGTTCGCGACCTCACTATTTCGGATAAGAGTATCATAATAATTTCGTTATTAGGAATTATGTATGCCAAATAAATCTCTATATCGCAAAATCCTTCCGCACCCTTGCTTCGGCCCCAGGGGGCTACGGCTGCGCCGGCTCCCTTCGGGGGCCTGGGGAGGGAAGCCGGTCGCCTCGGGCCGTTCGCATCAGGAGGGGGCCGATCGCGGCCGGCAGAGCGAAATCCAGTCTGTCGCGATTTCTTGCCCTTTTTTGTCGTTCGGTAGTAGGATTTCGCATGTTGGTTCTCGAAACGTTGCGATGATCGCCACAACGGCGTCCTCGAACGAGTCGGAAGCGGAGAGCAGCCTTCGGGTACCTGGGGTACACGGTCGGGGTCCAGCGCGGGTCCGGGGCAGGCGCTCCGCGGCGGCTTTTGCTGGCTCGTAGCGTGTCGGATTCGCCAAGATCGTAGGAGGTTCACCATGCAACAGGGCCTGCGGATTCGATCGAGAGGGTGGAGGGGAGGTCTGGTCGGGCTGCTGCTCGGCCTGTGCCTGGCCCTTCCCGCGCTCGGCCAGGAGGTCGAGGACGTGATCTCCGTCGAGACGAAGGCCAAGGAACAGTCGGTCGCGTCGCAGAAGCGGATCGATGAGATCAGCCAGGAGACGGACGACCTCGCTTCCCAGTACCGGACGATCCTGGAGCAGACGGAATCGCTGCGCGTGTACAACCAGCAGGTCGAAGGGCTGCTCGAATCCCAGAAGACCGAGCTGGCGTCGCTCCAGCAGCAGATCAACGACGTCACGACGGTCGGCCGCGGCATGACGCCTCTGATGCTGAGGATGCTGTCCACGCTGGAAGAGTTCGTGAAGCTCGACGTGCCCTTCCTGCCCAACGAGCGGAGCAAACGGATCTCGGACCTGAACGAGATGATGCAGCGGGCCGACGTCACCGACGCGGAGAAGTTCCGCCGCATCCTCGAGGCGTACCAGATCGAGAACGAGTACGGACGGACGATCGACGCGTACTCGAGCGACATCGAGATCGACGGTGCCGTGCGCAACGTCGACTTCCTGCGCATCGGCCGTCTGGCGCTGGTCTACATGACGCCCGACGAGTCTCGGGTCGGAGCGTGGGATCCGCGGCAGCACACGTGGACACAGCTCGATCCGAGGGAGTACGCCCGGTCCGTTCGCAAGGGCTTGAAGATGGCGCGCAAACAGACCGCGCCGGACCTGATCGCGATCCCCGTGCCCGCCCCCGAGGAGCCGTCATGAAGAGCGCTCGTACCGCGTTCCTCTGCGGAATCCTGATCGCGTTCGCGGTCGGGGCTGCACGGGCCCAGGATGCTTCCGGGGAGGCCGTTCGGCCGACGCCTTCCGCCGACGAGGCGCGGCCGCAGCCGACCCAGAAGCCCGAAGCGAGCTCGGTGCGCGAGCTGCTCGAGAAGGTCCAGGAGGGCTGGCGCGCCGAGAAGCAGGAGAACCAGCGCCGGGAAGAGGACTTCCGGCGCCGGAAGAGCGAGCAGGCGCAGCTCCTCGATGAGGCGAAGCGCAACCTCGCGGTCCAGGAGCAGCGCAGCGAGCGTCTGGAGTCCGAGTTCCAGGAGGGCGAGCTCGCGATCACCGAGCACCAGGAGCTGCTCACCCAGAAGCTGGGAACGCTCGGTGAGCTGTTCGGCGTGGTGCGCCAGGTGTCCGGCGACACGGCCGGCATCGTCGAATCCTCGCTGGTGAGCGCGCAGTTCCCCGACCGCGAGCAGCCGCTGATGACGCTCGCGCAGAGCAAGGCCCTGCCCTCGATCGGGGAGATCGAAGGGCTGTGGGCGGCCCTGCTGAAGGAGATGGTCGAGCAGTCGGAGGTAGTCCGCTTCCAGGCACCGGTGCTCGATGAAGAGGGCGGAGAAGAGAGCCGGCCCGTGGTGAGGATCGGCGTGTTCAACGCGGTGTCCGAAGGGCGCTACCTCCGCTGGGAGCCGTCGACGCACCGGCTCCAATATCTCTTCAACCAGCCCGCCTCCGCCTACGTCTCCTCGCTCGAGGCATTGCAGGATCCGGATCCCGGGCTGCGTCCCGTCGCGATCGACCCCGCACGGGGCTCGATTCTGGCCTTGCTCATCCAGACGCCGGACTTCCAGGAGCGGATCGAGTCGGGCGGCGTGATCGGATACCTGATCATCGCGCTCGGCGCGGTCACCTTCGTCTGCGCGCTCGCGAGGCTGCTCTACGTGTTCGTCGTGAGTCGCAAGGTTTCCGCTCAGCGGCGCGACCCACGCGCGAGGAACGACAACCCTCTCGGTCGGGTGATTTCCGTCTTCCAGGAGAACCACAAGGACGACGTCGAGACTCTCGAACTCAAGCTCGACGAGGTCGTGCTACGCGAGTCGTCACGGATCGAGCGCTTCCTCTGGGCGATCAAGGTCGTGTCGGTCGTCTCGCCGCTGATGGGCCTGCTCGGCACGGTGACCGGAATGATCAAGACCTTCCAGGTGATCACTCTCTTCGGAGCGGGGGACCCCAAGATGATGGCCGGCGGCATCTCGGAGGCGCTCGTCACGACCATGCTGGGCCTGAGCGTGGCCATCCCCTTGGTGCTGCTCCACAGCTGGATCGGAAGCATGACTCGGCGCGTGCGGGACACGCTCAACGAGCAGAGCGCAGGCCTGATCGCAATGCGCGTGGAGGAGAGGGGTGGTGCTGCAACTGCTTGACATCTGGGGCCGGATCGAGGCCTTCTTCGAGAGCGGTGGTGACATCGTTCCGGCGATCTTCGTCGTCACCCTCATCATGTGGATGCTCATCTTGGAGCGTCTCGCCTACTTCCGTTTTGCCCACCGCAAGGCGGTCGCGCGCGCTCTGGAGAGATGGCTCGCGCGCGAGGATCAGACCTCCTGGTACGCGCACCAGATCCGGCGCCTGATGATCTCGGAGATCGATCTCGACCTGCACCTGTCGCTGCCGATGATCCGGACCCTGGTTGCGATCTGCCCGCTCCTGGGCCTGCTCGGAACCGTGACGGGGATGATCGAGGTCTTCGACGTGATGGCCGTGGCGGGCAACGCGAACCCGCGCGCCATGGCTTCGGGTGTGACCAAGGCCACGATTCCCACCATGGCGGGCATGGTGGCCGCCCTCTCCGGGCTCGCCTTGAGCGTACAGCTCGAGCGCTACGCCAACCAGGAGACCGAACGCGTGGCCGATCACTTGACCCATTCCTGATCCAGGAGCTCCGCCGTGCGACGCACCTACCAGAAGCCCGAGGAAGACAGCGACATCGACATCACCCCGATGTTGGACATCGTGTTCATCATGTTGATCTTCTTCATCGTGACGGCATCCTTCGTGAAGGAGACGGGAATCGACGTGAACCGTCCCGACGCCGTCACGGCAGAGAAGAAGGAACGCGCGAACATCCTCGTGGCGATCACCGGCGACGGACAGATCTGGATCGACAAGCGCCAGGTGGATCCCCGGGCACTGCGGGCCAACATCGAGCGACTGCACGCCGAGAATCCGCAGGGCTCCGTGGTGATCCAGGCGGATCGGGACTCGAGGAACCACCTGCTCGTGACGGTCATGGATGCGGCGCGCCAGGCCGGGGTGGAGAACGTCTCGATCGCTGCGGAGCAGGTGGATTGACCGCTCATGATCGTCCGCCGTTACGCGTCCGCCCTGCTGCTGGCCTTCGTGATCACGGTGGGCCTGTTCTACCTGATGCAGTGGCTGATCCTGATCCAGGAAGGAAAGGTCGAAGAGGCGTTCCGCGGCAAGGTCATCGACTTCGTCCGGCTGAAGCGCGAGAGCGAGACTCAGACGAAGAAGCGCGAGATGCCGGAGAAGCACCAGATCGAGGAGGCCCCCGCTCCCCCGCCGATGAACCTCGCGCAATCCGACGCCCCTCCGGCCTCCGGCGCGCTCGCGGTGGAGAGCCTCGCCAGCGACCTCAAAGTCGACATGACCGGGCCGAGTCTCGGGACGGGAACGGACAGTGAAGCCGTTCCGATCGTGCGGGTCCAGCCGGTGTACCCGCCGCGGGCCCAGCAGCGCGGCATCGAGGGCTGGGTTCTGCTCGAGTTCACGATCACGGAGGCGGGAACCGTCCGCTCCGCCCGCGTCGTCGATGCCGAGCCGTCGGGCATCTTCGACCGCTCGGCCCTGAAGGCGATCCGCAAGTTCAAGTACAAGCCGAAGATCGTGGACGGCGTGGCCCAGGAGCAGCCGGCACAGCGTTTCCTCTTGACCTTCGAGCTGGAGGACTGAGGTGACCGAGGGGACAGCCAGCGCACCGGCCAGGCGTGTCTTCCACCCCGGTCGACGAGCGACGAAGGTGGCTCGCCTGCTCCTGGTCGGGCTCGTCGTCTCCACGGCGTGGCCCGCTCTGGCCAGCGACGACGAAGATGCGCACCGGCCCGCCTCACGCCGCGTGCAGGCGGTCCGCGAGTGGGCGACCAAACGCCTGGAAGAGTGCTTCGAGGCCCTGGATCGCAACGACTACGTCGCCGCCCGTCAGCCCCTCGACGACATGCGCCATCGCAAGGGCCGCCTGAACGACCACGAGGAAGCGGTCATGTGGCAGGCCTACGGCTACGTCTTCGCCGGCCAGGAGCAGTACCAGAATGCCGCGAGGGCCCTGGAGCTGGCGCTCTCGCTCGACGCGCTCGGCGAGTCGCAGTCGATGAGCACCCGCTTCGACCTCGGCCAGCTCTACATGCTGACGGAGCAGTGGGACAAGGCGATCACCACGCTGGTCGACTGGTACGAGCGGAGCGAGGATCCTCCTGCGAACGCGGAGTACGTGGTCGCGCTGGCTCTCGCTCAGCGGGAACGTTGGAAGGAGGCGCTACCCTACGCCCGGCGCGCCGTGGACAAGAGCGATCCACCGCGAGAGTCGTGGCTCCAGCTCCTGCTCCAGATCCACTTCGCCCAGGACGAGAAGCAGGAGATGCTTCCGGTGCTCGAGCAGATGATCGAGCTCTACCCGAAGAAGGAACACTGGCTGCGCCTCTACGGCCTGTTCAACGAGCTGGGCGAGGAGGACAAGGCCCTTGCCGCTCTCGAGGTCGCCTACACCGACGGGCTGCTCGATCGGGCCAACGAGCTCGTGGATCTGGCGCGTCTCTACGCCTACCACGAGCTTCCCTACTCGAGCGCGATGGTGCTCGAGAAGGGCATCGCCGACGGCACCATCGATCCCGACCACGACGTCTGGGACCTGCTCGCCAACAGTTGGCTGCAGGCCCGGGAATACGACAAGGCGCTCGAGCCGCTGGCGCGGGCCGCGAGCAGCGACGACGACGGCGAGAGCTACGTCCGCCTCGCCCAGGTCTACATCGAGCGGGAGGATTGGTCCGACGCGCGGCAGGCGCTGGACCAGGCGCTGGAGAAAGGCGGTCTCACCGATCCCGGCCGCGCCCATCTGCTGTTGGGGATCGCCCACTTCGGTGACTCGCAACCCATGGCTGCCCGGAGCGAATTCCAACGGGCACAGCAGTACGATCGCACGCGCGACGTGGCCACGAAGTGGCTGCAGCACGTCAGCCAACGCGAGAAAGCCCGACAACCCACGTCGCCTTCCTAGGGAAGGCTTGAGGAGAGCCTGGCGTGACCGTCAGCCGAGACGAATTCCGAGCCGCGATGGCGTGTCGAGCGAGCGCCGTCAGCATCGTGACCTCGCGCGCAAACGACGCCATCCACGGCATGACCGTCTCCGACTTCGCCGGGGTGTCCCTCGACCCTCCCCTGGTCCTGGTGTGTGCGGACAAGGCCTCGATCACGACGGGTCTGATCGGCGAGGGCAAGTGCTTCGCGATCAACATCCTCGCCGAGGGGCAGGAGGCGTTGTCCGATCGATTCGCGGCGAAGAAGGACGAGTTCCGCCGCTTCGAGAACCTCGCCATCGAGAGCGCGGTGACCGGGGCGCCCCTGATCCCGGACGCGATCGCCAGCCTGGACTGCCGGCTCGTGGCCTCTTACGACGCCGGCGACCACCTGATCTATGTCGGCAGCGTGGTCGACACCCGGGTCCGGGATCACGCACCGCTGATCCACTTCAGCGGCCGCTACGTACGCCTCGGAGAGGAGCGCGACGGATGACCGAGCAGGGGCGCGGGCGGACGGCGCTGGTCACTGGGGCCTCCGCGGGGATCGGGCGTGCCTTCGCGGAGCTTCTCGCGAGCCGTGGGTGGGACCTGGCGCTCACCGCGCGGCGCGAACAGAGGTTGCGCGAGCTCCAGGCGGGTCTCTCCGGGCGATACGGAGTGCGTGTCACCGTGGTCCCCGCCGACCTCGCCGATCCCGGAGCCAGCGAGCAAATCGTCACCTCCCTCCGGGAGGTCCCGATCGACATGCTCGTGAACAACGCCGGCTACACCCTCTACGGCCGCTACGTCGACTTCTCCTGGGAGGAGCAGCGGGCGATGCTGCAGGTGATGGGCGTGGCCGTCTGCGAGCTCACCCACCGGCTGCTGGGGCCGATGGTGGAACGCGGCTTCGGGAGGATCGTGAACGTCGCGTCGGCCGGTGGCTTCTTCCCGGGCTCGCCCCAGTACACGCTCTACGCACCGGTCAAGGCCCTCGGGATCGCGCTCGCCGAGGGCATCGACGCCGAGTATCGGGAACGGGGAATCCACGCGACCGCGAGCGCGCCGGGATTCACCGAGACCGAGATCCTCGACAGCTCGGCGGCGCTCCGCGAGGCGGCCGACTCGCGCTTCGGTCGGCTGACGATGCAATCGGCGGACACCGTCGCGCGCGAGGCGTACGACGCCGTCATGGCCGGCCGGCGTCTCGTGGTGCACGGCTGGTGGGCGAAGACCCTGAGCCAGTTCCTGCGCCGTGGACCGCGCTCGCTGGGGTACCGTTTCGTGGCCTCGGCCTACACGGAGTAGGCTCTTCCGATCAGCCCCCGGCATCGCGCTCGCGCGCAGCGGCCGACTCCACCGCCGTCCCGCGGAAGAACTCGGGATTGGCACCCGTGTAGAGATGGACGGTGTTCGCAAAGGCGAACTCGCGGAAGTCCCGCTCCGAGAGGCGCTTCGTCTCGACCAGCTCCCAGGCCTCGGCCAGGATGCCCGACATCTCGGGAACGTCCCAATGGCCGATGTCCGAGCCCAGAACGGCCCGAAGTCTCGCTCCGAGCGGATTGCGCGCCCGGTCGAACGCAGCTCCGGCGAGCGGATCGTCCGCCTCGCAGCCGAAGTGAAAGTGCTCGTCGAAGAGATGGCGGATGTCCTCGGGCCTCTGGATCTTGCAGGAGGCGAACTCGTCCAGCGCGGTGGGATCCTCGTCGGGGTCGGCCAGCACCCGGAGCGCGGGCTCGATCTCCCCCAGATGTCGCTGGAAGCGCGACGAGCCGTGGCGTCGGAACAACTCCTCCACCCGTCGGCGATCGATCCGGGACGGATCGTAGCTCCCGATCCGGTCGCGGTTGCGCTTCTCCCAATGTCCGATCAATTCGGCGTAGAGGCTGCACGCCCAGCCGACCCCTCCCTCGAGAAAGGCGAAGCGCAGCGAAGGGAAGCGGCCCAGGACACCGCTCAGGAACAGGGCGCGGCATATGTTGTCGTTGCCGGCCGCGAAGTTGCCGATGTGGTTGAAGACGTAGCTGGTGACCGAGACGCGTCCACCCCATCCCATGCCGACCGGGTGGAACACCGGGACGACACCGAGCTCGACCATCCGCTGCCAGAACGGGTCGTAGTCATAGGGGCTGTCGAGCACGAAGTTGTCGAGCCAGCGGGCCCAGCGGTGGCTGTTCTCGCCGGGCAAGGGGCGCGCAACGTAGCCACTCAGCAGCGCCGACTTGAAGCCGAGTTCGCCGACCGCGTAGTCGAGCTCGCGGATCGCCTCCGCGGGATCGTACATCGGGATCAACGCGGCGACGGTGAGCCGGTCGCGATAGGGACCGTACTCCTCGGCGTAGTAGCGGTTGAAGGCGCGGCAGACGGCCTGACGCAGCTCCGCGTCGTCCAGCGTCTGGCCTACGCCGCCGGCCGTCGGGTAGAGGACGGCGAAGTCGATGCCCATCTCGTCGAGGCGCCGATGGAGGAGCGCCGGCAGCATGCCTGTGGCCCGGTCGAGTGTGTTCTGCGCGGGATAGGCCCACCACGTCATGCGTGCTAGGCCGGTGCGTCGGCGCGCCTCGATGCTCTGACCGCGCAGCAGCGACGAGCCCGAGCGGAAGAGCTCCCACAGGGTGTCGACGGCGCCAGAACCGGCGAGCTCGCGCAGGTGATCCATCGCGGCCGGCACGAACTCGATCACGTGCCCATCGGCGTCGATCACGGGGTGGTCGAGTCGCTCACGGACGGCGGCTGCGCTCCTTGCGATCATCTCGACTCCCCCCTCGGGGCAATTCGGTGGCTCCCATGCGTTGGCACTCTGCGCCGGCGCGGAGCCACCTTGATTACGAATACAACCGAATGTTTGACCTTTGCAAGCTCAATATCGCAATATCGAGGGTCGCCGGAGGACATCTTGGCCACCCGCACCGCACCCACCTTCTGCCGCATCTGCCACAACGCCTGTCCGATGCAGGTGACGGTCGAGGACGGGCGCGTCGTCGCCGTGCGGGGCGACCGAGACCATCCCCTCTACCACGGCTTCACCTGCGTGAAGGGGCGGGCCGCTCCCGAGCTGCACAATCGCGCCGATCGGCTGACGCACTCGTTGAAGCGCGGCCCGGACGGGGGCTTCGCGCCGATCCCCGTCGAGCGCGCGATGGACGAGATCGCCGAGCGACTGAAGCGGATCATCGACGAACACGGCCCGCGCAGCGTCGCGAGCTACCTGGGCACCTACACCGGCGCGACGGCTGCGACACAGCCTCTCCTGCGCGCGCTGATGCAGGGTCTGGGCTCACCGATGTGGTTCACCGCGGACACGATCGATCAGCCCGGGAAGCTGATCGCCAAGGGACTGCACGGCCTGTGGATGGCCCCTCCCCAGGGCTTCACCGACGCCCGGGTCGCGCTCATGGTGGGGACGAATCCGCTCGTCACCTTCGCAGGGCTGCCGACGGGCAACCCCGGCCGCTGGCTCACGGATCGTCTGGCGAAGGGAATGCAGCTGATCGTCGTCGATCCCAGACGCAGCGACGTCGCGCGGCGCGCGACGCTCTACCTCCAGGCACGACCCGGATACGACGTCGAGATCCTGGCCTGCTTCCTGAAGGTCATCCTCGAGGAGGCGCGCTACGACGAGGAGTTCGTGAGGGAGAACGTTTCGGGCCTCGCCGCGCTGCGCCGTGCCGTGGCGCCCTTCGCGCCGGGCGAGGTGGCCCGGAAGGCGGGGGTGCCCGCAGACGACCTGGTCCGCGCCGCCCGGATCTTCGCCGACGCGGAGCGTGGGTTCGGCGTGTGCGGAACCGGTGCGAGCATGTCGGGCGCTTCGACCCTGGTCGAGTATCTGCTACTCGACCTCGAGACGCTCTGTGGGCACTGGCTCCGGGCGGGCGAGGTGGTGCCGAATCCGGGGACGCTGATGGCCCCGGTCTCCGCGGTGGCGCAAGCGCAGCCGCCGTTCCCGTCCTACGGCTACGGGGAGAGGATGCGCGCGAGCGACCTCGGCGAGACGGCCGCGGGCATGCCGACCGGTGCCCTCGCTCACGAGATCCTGCTGCCAGGTGAAGGCAGCGTGCGCGCACTGCTGTCCTGTTGCGGCAATCCGGTCGCGGCCTGGCCGGATCAGCTCAAGACCATCGAAGCGATGCGCGCTCTCGATCTGCTGGTCCAGATCGACGTGCGCATGTCGCAGACGGCCCGGATGGCGCACTACGTGATCGCACCCAAGATGAGCTTCGAAGTCCCGGGGATCAGCCAGCTGGGGGATCTGCTGGTCCTGTACGGAGCGGGCTACGGCTTCGAGCACGCCTACGCGCACTACTCCGCGCCGGTGGCCGAGCCTCCGCCCGGCTCCGACCTGATCGAGGAGTGGGAGTTCTGCTACGGGATCGCTCAGCGCCTCGGCCTGGCGCTCGAAGTCACACCGCCGGGTCCACCGCCGCCGCGGCCCTTCGCGCTGGACATGAGCCGGAAGCCCACCACCGACGACTTGTTCGAAGAGCTGCTGAGCGGCGCCCGCGTCCCGTTCGGCGAGGTCCGGCGCCACCCGCGCGGTGCCTTCTTCCCGGACCCGGAAGTCCGGGTGGCGGCGAAGGAGCCGGGCTGGGAGGGTCGACTCGACCTGGCCAACGAAGCGATGATGGCCGACCTCGGAGCGAAGGCGGCTGCCCTGTCCATCGATCCGCCCGCCGATCGCGCCTATCCCTTCCGCCTGATCAGTCGTCGCATGCTGCACTCCCACAACTCCTCGATGGACCACCCGTCGGTCCACCGCGGTCGGCCCCACAATCCCGCGTACCTGAATCCGGGGGACATGGCCGCGCTCTCGCTGCGCAGTGGTGACGTGGTCGAGATCCGCTCGGCGCGAGCGGCGATCCGCGGAATCGCCGAGCCCGATCCGAACCTGCGCGCAGGGATGGTCTCGATGACACACGCCTACGGGGACGCCCCCGAACGAGACGGCGAGTTTCGCCAGATCGGATCCCCGACCGGTCGACTGCTGGACGCCGACGGCTACCATGAGCGCTACTCGGGCCAACCTCTCATGAGCAACGTCCCGGTGGACGTGAGGCCGGTCCGCGACGCCTAGCGCTCATGTGTCGAACGCGTTCTCGTCGGCGACGCGCGCGAGCCAATGGCCCGACTCCTTCAGCGTGCGGTCTCCCGTCTCGAAGTCCACCCAGGCGACCCCGAAGCGCTGGGCGTAGCCCTCGCTCCACTCGAAGTTGTCGAGCAGCGACCAGGCGTGGTAGCCGCGCACGTCGGCGCCAGCCTCGATCGCCTCGTGGAGCGCCGCGAGGTAGGCGCGGTAGAAATCGATGCGGCGGCGGTCGCGGATCACGCCGTCGGGACCGGGTCCGTCGTGGTAGGCGCAGCCGTTCTCGGTGATCTCGATCGCAGGCCGGTCGTAGTCGCGGGTCACGCGCAGGACGGCGTCGCGCAGGGCTCGCGGCCACACCTCCCAGCCGAAGTCGGTGCGCGGCGCGTCGCTGCTCAGCAGGAACCCGACGTCCGCCGCGCGAAGGCCGATCCGGTCTTGCTCGGGGTCTGGGGCCGCCGCCACCCGCGAGCGCGTGTAGAGGTTGATGCCGAGGAAGTCGAGGGGCGCGCGCACGCGCTCGAGGTCGCCCTCGCGCACCCCCATCTCCTCGGGCAGGCCGCCGGGGAAGATCTCGGGATAGGCGCCGCGCAGCGCCGGACGCAGGAACCAGTCGTTCACCAGGCCGTGCCAGCGCTCGGCCGCGGCCGCGTCGGCGTCCGAGTCGCCGGCGGGCTCGCAGGCGGTCAGGTTGAAGGCGGTGCCGACGAGAGCGTCGGCGCGCGCGCTGCGCATGGCGCGCAGGGCCTCGGCTTGAGCCAGATTCACGGTGTGGGTGGCCGCCAGCCAGGCAGCGCGGTCGCGGCGACCCGGAGCGTGGAGGCCGATCAGGTAGCCCATCAGGGTGAAGACCTGTGGCTCGTTGAAGATCAGCCACTGAGAGACGCGGTCGCCGAGGGCGCGGACGACGATCTCGGCGTAGTCCGCGAAGCGGCCGGCGGTGTCGCGCGCGGGCCAGCCGCCCGCCTCCTCGAGGGCCTGGGGCAGGTCCCAGTGGTAGAGGGTGGGAAGCGGGCGGATCCCCGCCTCGAGCAGCGCGTCGACGAGCCGGCGGTAGTGGTCGAGTCCCTGCGCGTTGGCGGCGCCGCGTCCCCGGGGCTGGATGCGCGGCCAGGCGATCGAGAAGCGGTAGCTGGTGAGGTTCATCGCGCGCAGCAGCGCGACGTCCTCCGGATAACGGTGGTAGGAGTCGCAGGCGACGTCGCCGGTGTCGTCGTCCTTGACCTTGCCCGGCGTGTGGCTGAAGCGATCCCAGATCGACTCGCCCTTGCCGTCCTCGCGCCAGGCGCCCTCGACCTGGTAGGAGGCGGTGGCCGCTCCCCAGCGGAATCCGTCGGGAAAGCGCAGGCGCGTCACGCTAGCCCCCGAACATCCCACCGTTGACGTGGATGACGCATCCGTTGACGTAGCTGCCGCGCGTGGCGAGGAAGGCGACCACGTCGGCCACCTCTTCCGGCGTCCCCATACGCTGCTGCGGAATCCGGGCCAGGATCGCGGCCTTCACGTCGTCGGTGAGCTCGGCCGTCATGTCGGTGTCGATGAAGCCCGGCGCGACCGAGTTCACCAGAATGTCGCGGCCGGCGAGCTCCTGGCACAGGCTCTTCGTGAACGCGTCGAGGCCGGCCTTCGCCATCGTGTAGGGGATCTGGCCGGGATTGCCGGTGTGGCCGACGACGCTCGAGATGTTGACGATGCGCCCGCTCTTCTTCCGCAGCATGAAGCGGCGCAGAATGTTCTTGGTCAGGTACCAGGCCCCGCGGTTCATGCTGGCGACGGCGTCGTAGTCGTCGAGCTTCATCGAGAGCATCGGGCCGTTGACGTTCGTGCCGGCGTTGTTCACGAGCACGTCGACGCGACCCGCGGCGTCCTTCAGCTCGGCGACCAGCGCGTCGACCTCCTCGGGAACGGCGAGGTCGGCCCGGATCGTGAAGGCGTGGTCCAGCCGATCGGCGAGCGCGCGCGCCTTGTCCTCGCTCGAGCGGTAGTGGATGCCGACGCGGAAGCCCTCGGCGGCGAGCGCCCGGCAGCAGGCGGCGCCGATGCCGGTTCCGCCGCCGGTCACCAGGGCGACGGGTCGCTCCGCCTCCCCGCCCTCGCTCACGACGACCCCCCGGAGATGTGCTCGCCGCCGTCCACGCGGATCACGTCGCCGTTGATCCAGGCCGCTTCGTCGCTGGCGAGCAGGCCGATCACGTTGGCGACGTCCTCGGGCGTAGTGAGACGCCCCATCGGGTTGCGCGAGAGCGCCTGGGCGCGCATGTGGGCCGAGCCCGGGATCGCGTCCTGGGCGGGGGTGTGGGTGATGCCCGCCTGGATGACGTTGCAGCGGATCCCGTAGGGTGCGAACTCGACGGCGATCGAGCGTGCCAGGGACTCGAGGGACACCTTCGCGGCGGCCACCGCGGCGTAGCCCTTCCAGGCCACCTCGTTGCCCTCGCTGGTGAGACCGAAGACGCGCGCGTCGGCGGCGAACAGGCCGCGCGCGTGGAGCCGCTGCACCCAGCCGAGCAGGCTGGTGCCCATCGCGTGGATGGTGCGGCTGAAGTCGTCCTCGTCGAGGAAGTGCTTCTCCGAGTACTCGGGAGGGCTGGCGAGGCCCAGCGCCGCGGCGCTGCCCGCGGCGAACTGCTCGTCGAGGGCGCCCTGGAGCTTCGCTTCGTCGACGCCCAGCCGACCTGCGAGCTCGGCGACCGCCGTGCGGCGTCCCTTCGCCTCGGCGACGAGCAGCTTGAGGTTGCCGAAGGCGACCGAATGAAGCAGAACCCGCACGCGTCCGTCGCCGATCTCGCCGACGAGCGCATCGAGGACTTCTTCCCGCTTGCCGGCGTCGAGGGCGTCGACGTTCATCGTCATCAGGCGGGTGCCCCCGGCGCGGATCGTCTCGAACTCGGGCTCGATCCGGGCCATCATCGCGCGCCGATCGCGGTGGACGATGCACACGCTCATGCCGAGCGTCCCGAGGCGTTTCGCAGTGGCGAGCCCGAAGCCGCTCGACCCGCCCAGGATCACCGCCCACTGATTCGCGGAGAAGGTCATACGTTCCCTCCGTAGCCGAGAACACTAGCAGCGGCCTCCGAGGATCCGCATTCCCGGCGCGTGCGGTGGAGTACGGGGCGCGGGGCGCCGCGTCTCGGCCAGCGGTGAGCGCGCGGGGTGGACGGGACGGCGGTGCGCTGCCGCGGGGACGCCGTCGATCCCCTCGATCGGGCGGGAGGACCCGTCACCGGCGGTCAGGGGGAAGAAGGCTCACCGTCGCCTAGCAGGTCCAGCTCGTCGAGGATCTCCGGCAGGTCGGCGCGGGAGGCGAGCTCGAGGCGGCAGCCGGGGGGGAGAGCAGCGGAGAGGCGCTCGAAGTAGGGTCGCTCGCGGCGTGGGTCGACGATCACGACCAGTCCCCGATCGTCCTCGGAGCGGATCAGCCGCCCGACCATCTGCTTCAGGTTCAGCAGCATCTTGCCCAGCGTGTAGAGCTCGAAGGGATCGCCCCCCGTGTCGCGCACGCGCGCCTCGCGGCGCCGGCGCAGCTCGGTGGGGACCTCGAAGGGGAGCTTCTCGATCACCACCGCCGAGAGGGCCGGTCCGGGGACGTCGATGCCCTGCCAGAAGGTGCGCGAGCCCAACAGCACGCCTCCGCTGCCGGCGCGTCGGAAGCGGTCGACGAGCGCGCCCGGATCGTCGGTGGCGCGGCGCGGCAGCCACACCTCGATGCCCTCCGGGCGCAGCTGCTCGGCCAGGCGCTCGTGGACGTCGCGCATGCGGCGCAGGCTGGTAAACAGCCCGAGCGTGCGGCCGCCGAGAGCCCGGGCGAGGTCGGCGAGCACCGCCGCGGTCGTCTCGACCGGATCGCCGCCGTCGGTGAGCGCGACCGCGCGCATGTGAGCGGCGTAGGGGAAGGGGCTCTCCTGCGCCGCGCGCCAGGAGTGCGCCTCGCCGGCCTCGACCTCCAGCTCGCCGAGCGCGGCGAAGGGATCGCCGCCCACGAACAGGCTGGCCGACACACACGCGAAGGCCTCCAGCTTGTCGAGCAGTCGGCCGTGGAAGCGCCCGGCCGGCGAGACTTCGCGCAGCGCCATGCGCCAGCGGTCGAAGGGCTCGGACAGGCCCTCGAAGGCGGCCACCACCGAGTCGTCCTCCGCGAAGGCGGAGCGCAGGGCGAGCGCCCCTTCGCGCAGCTCGACGACGGCGCGACCGATCGCCTCGGAGAGCGCGTCCTCCTCGCCGCGCTCGGCGGCGAGGTCGGCGGCGAGCTTCGCCAGGTCCTCGAGGCGCGCCGCCGCGCGCCCGGCGGCGTCCGCCGCCCCCGGCAGGACCCTCCGCGCGTGCGGCGGGAGCTCCACCTCTCCGAACTCGCCCGCGCGCGGCGCGAGCTCGCGTCCCAGCACGTGGAGCTCCTGGAGCAGCTCGCCGCGGCCGACCTGTGGATCACTGCCGGTGAGCGGTCGCAGCAGCGGCGGCGTGCGCCGCGCCGGTCCGCCGAACAGCTCGTCGAGGCGCTCGAAGAGATCCTCGGGGCGCAGCTCGACGGCGTAGGCCTCGTCGGCCACGCCCGCCAGCTCGTGGGCCTCGTCGGCCACGACGTGGGTGAAGCTCGGATAGTCGGGCGGCCAGCGGAGCAGGAGATCGTGATTGGCCACGACCAGCTGCGCGCGGGCGAGTGCGGAGCGCCGCCGGCCGAAGGGGCACCCCGGCTCGGCCGCGCACTGTTCGCGCGTGCACTGCTCGGCGCGCGCCGCGACCGCGCGCTTGCGCAGGTCGCGGAGCGCCGGGAACCGGGAAAGCATCGCCGCCGGCAACGTGCCCACCTCGCCGTGAGGACGCAGCTCGACGCACGACGCCAGCGCCGCATAGGCGAGCCGGTCGCGCGGGTCGATCGAGGGCGTCCGCCCCTCCGCGAGCACCTGCTGGGAGCGGCGCCGACACAGGTAGTTGGCGCGACCCTTGATCGAGAGCGCGCGCAGCTCGGGATATCCGAGCATGGCCGCGGCGGCGGGGATGTCCTGGGTGAGGAGCTGGTCCTGGAGCAGCTTCGTGCGCGTCGAGACGATCACCGGCTCCCGCACTCCCCCGGCGGCCCGCTCCATCGCGAACGGGATCACCGCCGCCAGATAGGCGAGCGACTTCCCGACGCCCGTGCCCCCTTCGAGAAGCAGTCGCCCGCCCTCGTCGAGCAGGCGGACGAACTCGCGCGCCAGCGCGATCTGCGGCGCGCGCACCCGATAGCGGGGGAAGTGTCGACGGCCGCGCGCCTCGTCGGCCAGGGCGGCCGCGATCGCGTCGGCGTCGAAGGGAACCGGGCGCTCGGCGGTGGGCGGGATCGCGATGAATTGGGGCCGGGGCTCGGGCGGCGGCGGCAGGCCCGGCGCGTCGAGCAGCGGATGCCAGGGGTCGCCCGGTGCGTACAGGTCGAGGGCGGCGCGCGCGGTGGCCGCCCGCGCCCAGCCCGCCCGCGCGCGCTGCGCCAGGTGGGACAGGACGCGCGCGGTGTCGAGCGCGTCGTCGAGAGCGCGGTGGCGTTCCACCCGGCCCAGGAGCTGCTCGGTGAACGTGGCGAGACGCAGGTCGGGCGCGTCGGGGAAGGCGATGGCGAGCAGGTCCTGCGTGTCCAGGAACACGACGCTCGCGAACGCAGGCGACGCGAAGCGGGTGAGGAAGTGGCGCTCGAAGTCGGCGTTGTGCGCGATGATCGCGCGGCCCGCGAGGGCGGCGAGCAGAGCCGGCGCGACCTGTGCGATCGACGGCGCACCGACGAGGTCGGCGTCGCCCAGACCGGTCAGGGCGGTGACGGGTCGCGGAACCGCGCCGCGCGGCCGGAGCAGGGTCTCGAACAGGCAGACGCGGCGCCGGTCCAGCAGCACGGCACCGACTTCGATCGGCTCGGCACCCGCTTCGTGGGGCAGGCCGGTGGTCTCGAAGTCGAGGACCGCGAGCGATCCCGACGCGGCGAGCAGCGGTGCGAGCGCCTCGAGATCGAGACCCGCTTCGCCCGGATCGACCTCGCGCGGTTGGCTCGTCACCCCGATCCACCCGTTCCGACTCCGCTCGGCCTCGCCTCGCTGCGCGCGCCCTGTGGGCGCTTGCTCCCCCAACCGAACTCCGCTCGGCTTCGCCTCGCTGCGCGCGCCCTGTGGGCGCTTGCTATCCCGTCCGAACTCCGCTCGGCTTCGCCTCGCTGCGCGCGCCCTGCGGGCGCTTGCTAGACGTAGATGCCGCCCTTGTAGTCGCGGTCCTGGCGGATCATGACGTTGACGCAGGCGGGTTTGCCCGACGCGGCGGCGCGCTCGAGGGCCGGGCGCAGCTGCTCGGGGCGCTCCACCAGCTCGCCGTGCCCGCCCAGCGCCTCGACGACCTTGTCGTAGCGCGTGGGGTTGAGCAGCGTGCTGTCGTAGCTGCCGTAGATCGCACCCTGGGGCCGCATCATCTGACCCCAGGCGGCGTCGTTGCCGACCACGCCGATGATCGGAAGACCGAAGCGCACGGCCGTGTCGTACTCGAAGCCGTTCAGCCCGAAGCTCCCGTCGCCGTAGACGATCACGACGCGCTTGTCGGGGTTGGCGACCTGGGCGGCCAGCGCGAAGGGCATCCCGACGCCGAGCGTGCCCAGCGGACCCGGATCCATCCACGCGCCCTCGCGCTTCACCGGGATGATCTTCGCGGCCGTGGCGACGATGTCGCCGCCGTCGCCGATCACGATCGGATCGTCGAGGGTGTCGAGCCAGTCGCGCACCTCGCGGCACATGCGCTGCGGATCGACCGGGCTCTCGTCGCTGTCGAGCGCCGCCTGCACCTTCGCCTCGGCCTTCGTCTCCACCGCGCGCAGCTCGTCTCGCCAGCCCGAGAAGTCGAGCTGGGTGCCGGTGTTCTTCATCTCCTCGGAGAGCATCTCGAAGGTGCAGGCCAGATTGCCGACGAGCCCGACGTCGGCCTGACGGTTCTGGCCGATCAGCGTCGCGTCCATGTCGAGCTGGACGATCTTCGCGTCCGCCGGAATCGTGGCGCCGAAGCGCATCCGGAAGTCGAGCAGGGTGCCGGCGAGCACGATCGCGTCGATCGACTCGAGCGCCATGCGCCGGGAGCGGTTGAGGAACTCGGGCGAGTCGGGCGGCACCGTTCCGCGGCCCATCCCGTTCGTGTAGGAGGGGATGTGCGTCTCCGCGATGAAGCGGTTCATCGCCGCGGCGGCGTTGGACCACTTGACGCTCGTGCCCGCCATCAGCATCGGGCGCTTCGCGCTTCGCAGGATCTCGAGCGCCTCCCGCACCGACTCGCGATCGGGCGAGAGCCGCGGCGGCTTCGTCGAGATGCGGGGGATCTTCACCTCCTGCTCGACGACGCCCATGAAGATGTCCATCGGGATCTCGAGGTAGGCGGGCCCCGGGATGCCCGACACCGCGTGACGGATCGCGAGCTCCACGTACTCGGGGATGCGGTGGGTCTGGTAGATCGCGTCGGCGAACTTGGTGATCGGGCGCACGACGCCGATGTGGTCCATCTCCTGGAGGGAGCCGCGGCGCAGGTTCTCGAAGGGGCCCTGCCCGCCGAACACCAGGATCGGCGAGTTGGCGCGCCAGGCGTTGGCGATGCCGGTGACGCCGTCCGTCACCCCGGGGCCCGCGGTGATCGCAGCCACGCCGATCTTGCCCGGGTTGCAGCGCGCCCAGGCGTCCGCGGCATGGACGGCGGCCTGCTCGTGGCGGACGTCGATGACCCGGATGCCCTGCTCCTTGCAGCCGGCGTAAAGGGGCATGATGTGGCCGCCGCAGAGCGTGAAGATGCACTCGACGCCGGCCGCCTTGAGGGCGCGACCCGCGAGAATGCCGCCGTGGACGTCGGACATGGCGATACCTCGTCGCAAGGGGGGTAGGAGCCCTGCGACGGTATCACACCGTGCCGAGGGGACGTACGAGCCGCGGGAGCGCCAGGGGGCTGCGCGAGGCGCAGCCCCCTGGCGAGAGCGGTGGTCTTCCCGACGCTACTGGGCGAAGTCGGCGCGGCGGTTGTAGCGCCAGGCCGATTCGTCGTGGCCCTGAACCGCCGGGCGATCCTCGCCGAAGCTCACGGTGCGCAGCCGCGACGAAGGGATGCCGAGGTCGACGAGGTAGCGCTTCACCGCGTTGGCGCGGCGCTCGCCGAGGGCGAGGTTGTACTCCTCGCTGCCCCGCTCGTCGCAGTTGCCCTGGATCGTCACCGTACCCGTGACCGTGGAGTTCATCTTGTCGGCGTTGCCGCGCAGGATCTGGCGCGCATCGCTGCGGATCTCGGAACTGTCGAAGTCGAAGTACACCGTCTGCAGATCGAGGACACGGCTCTCCTGCGTCATCGACGACGCCGGAGCCGGGGCCTCACGGAACTCGCTTCCGGTCACGGTGGTGGACTCTTCGGCCTCCGGCGTGGAGCTGCACCCCAATCCCGCAGCGGCGATGGAGAGCGCCGCCACGCCCACGAGACGCGAGACGAATCGGACGTTCATTCTACCCCCCCTTCGAAAAGGGATTCGTTCGGAGCACCCGGTATGGCATACACGGGGGTCCGGGCAGCGTTTCGGCACCCCCCAGCGCCGCGCGGCATAGCTTGCCAGTTTCGGACCCACGCGCAACGCCGTGCCGGCTCGTCGCTTCGTCTCCCGGATTCGCTCGCCCTTGCGGGGCCGCCTTCCAGCCTGGCGGCTACGCGAGCCCCTGGTGCACCAGGTACTCGGCCAGCAGGCACGCGCCCTTGGCTGCGCCGAGCTTGGTGTTGTGGGAGAGCAGAACGAACTTGATCCCGTTGGGCAGCACCGGGTCGGGGCGGACCCGCCCGACGACCGTGGTCATGCCGTCGTGGAGGCGGCGGTCGATGCGCGGCTGCGGCCGGTAGGGGTCGTCGCTCACCGAGATCAGCTCGGGCGGCGCCGAGGGCAGCCCCAGGTCGGCGAACTCGCGCCCGAAGGTGCGGAGCACCTCCACCACCTCCTCGGGCTCGGCCAGGCATCCGAGCCCGGCGCTCACGCACTCGGTGTGTCCGTCGCGGACGTTCACCCGGTTGCAGTGGGCCGAGACCGGCAGATCGAGGGGCGCGATCCGGTCCCCGTCGAGGCGGCCCAGGATCTTCGCGGTCTCGGTCTGGACCTTCTCCTCCTCCTTCGGGATGAAGGGGATCACGTTGTCCAGGATGTCCATGCTGTGCACGCCCGGGCTGCGTCCGGCACCGGATAGCGCCTGCATCGAGGTCATGATCACGGACCGCACCCCGAAGTGGCGCACCAGCGGCGCCAGGGCGACCACCAGACCGGTGGCCGTGCAGTTCGGAATCGGCACGACGAAGCCCTTCCAGCCGCGCTCGCGCTGCTGGCGCTTCACCAGGACGGCGTGCTCGAGGTTCACCCCCGGCACCATGATCGGAACGTCGTCCTCGTAGCGGAACGCGGACGAGGTGGAGACGACCGGCACCTCCGGCGCGTAGCGCTCCTCGAGGGCGCGGGCGGCGGCGCTCTCGACGGCCGAGAACACCAGGTCGACGCCGGAGAGGTCGAGCTGCTCCGCATCGACGACGGGCCGCTCGGCGAACTCGCTCGGCAGCGGCTCCTCGCACGTCCAGCGCTGCTGGCCGCTGGCCTCGCTGATCGCCTCGCGATAGGTGCGCCCCGCGCTCCGGGCGCTGGCGGCGAGCGCCGTCACCTCGAACCAGGGATGACGTGCGAGGGAGACCAGGAATTGCTGGCCGGCGACGCCGGTGGCGCCGACGACCGCGACGCGGCGACGCGGGATCTGGGCCATGGGGAGGAGACCTGCCGTGATGTTGCGCGCCCGAGATGGGTCGGGTCGGAGCGCGGGCCGGAGACGGCCGGAGCGAGAGAGTAGTCGGGAGTAGCGAATCCGCGACGGGCGAGCCATCGCAGAATCAATCCGGGCCCGGTTCGTGCCGATGCCCGACGGGATGAAGCGCCCGCTGCCGACCGCCCCCGCGCCGCCCGCCGGCGCCTACCGGAGCCAGGTGCTCCAGGCGCCGCGCCTGGGCCGTACCGGCGTCGAGCACGGCTCCGCGGGGCGGCGCCGCACACTGACGTGGGGCGAGGTGGCGACCGCCCTCGCCGCGGAGGTCGGGGAGCCCCAGGGCGTGCGCACAATCGTCTTCGACCTGCTGGTCGACGGGCCGGACGGGCGGGTCGCCCTGCGCTTCGACGCCGAGCCCGGAGACGACGCGACGGCGATCGCGCGCATCCTGACGGGGGCCCTCGGCGAGCGCGCTCGGCCCTCCCTCAAGGGCCTGGCCGCCGACGGCGTGCCGACCCGCTGGTTCCCCGATCTCGCGAGCTTCGAGGAGGCCGCCGCCGAAGAGGCGGCGGAGGGGTAGGCCGCGATCCACCCCTTCCATACGGGACCGGGTGGGGTTCGATACCCTGCGCGGCGGTCATGGAACGAGTCCGAGGCGCTGCCACCCCTTACGAGGTCTATTGCCACCGCTGCCGCGTGACCTTCCCGGTCGAGGCACGGCGCTGCATTCATTGCGGAGGCCCCCTGACCGGGCAGGCCGCGGCCGTCGCCTCGCCGACCCTGCGAACCGGAGCGGTCGTCCCCCCGGCCGCCGCACCCTCGCCGGAGGAGGCGCGGGGACCGCTGCCTCCGGAAGACGAGGAGGGCGGCGAGTTCGAGGGCAGCAGCCTGCTGCTGCGCCGCTTCGGTGGCCTCGCCCTGTGGGCGCTGATCGCCCTCGCCGCCATGATCTCGAACCTGTGCAGCGGTCGGGAGTAGGAAGGCGCGATGGGCGAGCAGACGCCCCGGCTCGCGCTGCTGCGCCTGTCGGGTGAGATCGGGATCAAGGCGCGGCCGACGCGGATGCAGTTCCGCAAGCGGCTGGTGCGGAACCTGCGCGATGCGCTGACCAGCGAAGGGCTGCCGCCGCGCGTCGAGGTCTCCCACGACCGGCTCTACGTCGAGCTGCCGGCCCACACCCGGCTCGAGGACCACGCGCTCGCGCGCGTGTTCGGCATCTCCTCGCTCTCCCTGGTGGAGCGCCATCCGGTGACCGCCCTGGCCGACGTCGTGCGCACGGGGGTGGCGCTCTTCACCGACGCGGTGCGGGGCCGCCACTTCGCGGTGCGCGCCCGGCGCGTCGGCCGCTCTCCCGATCGGATCGGCGCGACCAGCGCGCGCCAGGTCGAGCGCGAGCTCGGCGCGGCGCTGCTCCCGGTGGCGGCGGGCGTCGACCTGGAGAGCCCCGACGTGACCGTGCGCCTCGAGCTCACCGAGGACGCCACCTCCTTCTTCACCGAGCGCGCCCAGGGCCCCGGCGGACTGCCCCTGGGTGTCGAAGGGCGAGCCGTCGCGCTGCTCTCCGGCGGCTTCGACTCGGCCGTGGCCACCTGGCAGCTCCAGAAGCGCGGCGTCGAGTGCGACCTCGTGTTCTGCAACCTGGGCGGCGTCCAGCACCTGCGCGAGGTGCTGCGCGTGGCGTCGCACCTCGCCGACCGCTGGTCCTACGGCACCCGTCCGAAGCTGTACGCCCTCGACTTCGAGCCGGTGGCGGCGGCGCTCCAGGCACACACGACGCGCCGCTACTGGCAGATCCTGCTGAAGCGCCAGATGCTGCGCGCGGCCGAGGCGATGGCCGTGGAGACCGGCGCCTCGGCGATCGTCACCGGCGACGCGGTCGGGCAGGTCTCCTCCCAGACGCTGCCGAACCTGGCGGTCGTGTCCCAGGCGACGCCGCTGGCCGTGCTACGGCCGCTCGTCGGCTTCGACAAGTCGGAGATCACCGACCGGGCGCGCGCGATCGGCACCTTCGAGCTCTCGAAGGCGGTCGGCGAGTACTGCGCCCTGGTGCCGAGCAAGCCCTCCACCCAGGCGAAGCTCGCGGCGATCCTCGCCGAGGAGGCGCGGCTTCCCGAGGACCCGCTGGCCGCGGCCCTGGCGCAGCGCACCGTCCTCGACCTGCGCGACCTGGAGCCGGCGGTCCTGGAGGACGACGAGCTCGCCGTCGAGAAGCTGCCCGCCGACACGGTGCTGATCGACCTGCGTCCGCTCGCCCGATATCGGGGCGGCCATCACCCGGACGCGCTCCACCTCGACTTCGCCCACGCCCTCGTCGCCTACCCGAGCTTCGACCGGAGTCGCCGCTACGTGCTCTGCTGCGAGTACGGCCTGCTCTCCGCCCAGCTCGCCGACCGCATGCGCCGCGACGGCTTCCACGTCCACCACTTCCGCGGCGGCCACCGGGCGCTCCTGCGCGAGGCGGCTTCGGGCGCCTAGCCCTCGACCAGGTGTACCGCCACCTTGCGCTCGCGGGGGCCGTCGAACTCGAGCATCCAGATCGCCTGCCAGGTGCCGAGCAGCAGCTCACCGTCGACGATCGGGATCGCCTTCGCCGAGCCGAGCAGGGACGCCTTGATGTGGGAGTGGGCGTTGTCGTCGCGCTGGTCGTGGAGCCAGTCGTTGCGCGTCGGCACCAGCTCGCCGACGGCGCGGATCACGTCGCGGCCGATGTTGGGGTCGGCGGTCTCGTTCACCACGATCGCGCAGGTGGTGTGCAGCACCATCACGTGACAGGTGCCGCGATCCAGATCCGCGCGCTTCACGACGTCGCGCACGTTCTCGGTGATGTCGAAGGGCTGCTCGGGCTCGTTCGTGGCGATGGTGAAGGTCTCGGTGACGCCCGGCATCAGACGTTCCGCAGCCCGGGAAGGCCGTCGAGGCTGTTCGCGTTGAACTCGCGCCGGTAGCGTTCGAGTGCCGCGTCGTCCTTGCGCTCGGCCCACTCGAACAGCTGCGACCGGTCGCCCCGGAACTCGTAGCGCGGCACGCCGTAGCCGCAGGAGTCGGCGACGCGCTCGACGGCGACGCGCACCACCGCGCGCGCGTGACGACAGGCCGGGAAGCGACCCGACCACGCCTCCCACGCCGCCTCCCCCGGCTCGATCACCGTGCCGCGGCCGTGCAGGCGCAGGATCCGCGGCGGCCCTTCGAAGGCGCAGAACATCAGCGCGATCCGGCCGTTCTCGCGCAGGTGGGACACGGTCTCGATCCCGCTACCGATGAAGTCGAGATAGGCGACGGTGTGCGGGTCGACGATCACCAGACCCTCGAGGCCCTTCGGCGAGAGGTTCACGTGGCCGTCGGCGGTGAGCGGTGCGGTGGCGACGAAGAAGACGCGCTGCGATCGGATGAAGTCGGCGTTGCGATCGTCGACACCGTCGAAGACCTTGCCCATTGCGAGGACCTTAGGGCTCGCCCCGCAAGCGTGCCAGGAACCTCGTCACCGCGGCGTCGAACGCCTCGGGCTCGTCGAGATTGGCGATGTGGCCGGCGCCGGCGATCGTGCAGCGCTCGGCGCGGGGCAGGCGCGTCGCCATCACCTCCGCTGCGCGCAGGTAGGCGTCGTCCTTCTCGCCGACGACGACGAGCGCCGGCACGTCGATCCCGCCCAGGCGGTCCATCACCGGCTCGGCCGGTCCGGCCACGCGGCGCGCGAAGTGGGCGATGCCGTGGGGCGTCTGGGCGGCGATCGCCGCGGCCGCGGCTCGCGCCGCGGGCGTCTCGGGATGCAGGCCCGCGAGCGTGCCGGCCGCCTTGCCGGTCGCGAAGTCCGCCATGCCGTGGCGCTCCACGAAGGACGCGGTGCGCTCCACCATCTCCTCCCAGCGCGCCTGGGCCTCGGGGTTCTTGAAGCCGGGACCGGTGTCGACCAGCAACAGCGCGCGCACGCGTTCGGGAGAGCGGAGCGCCAGGTGCAGCGAGGCGAGGCCGCCGAAGGACAGCCCCCCCAGCACCGCCGGCTGGCCGCCCGCGGTGGCGTCGAGAACGCACTCGAGGTCGTCCAGCACGCGGTCGAGGTGATAGGCGGCAGGGTCTTCCGGAGCGTCCGAGAGCCCGTGGCCGCGGAAGTCCCACAGCACGACGCGCGCGCCCGCGGCGACCAGCGGCGCCACCTGGGGACGCCAGTTCTCGTGGGTGGTCGCGAGCGCGCAGGAGAGCACCAGAGGGATGCCCTCGCCGTGGGCCTCGACGTGGAGCGTGTAGCCGTCGCGCGTGGCGACGCGCGTCACTCCCCGTCCTCGAGCCGCTCGCGCAGGGCGCGGGCCATCTGCTCGATCTGGTCGCGCATGGCGCCCTTGATCGTGAACTCGGGTACGAGGCCCTTCGTGCGTCCGTCCATCTCGACCCGCACCCGCGTGCCGCGCGCGCTCTCCCGAAAGCTCAGCGTGCCACGCAGCTCGCGCCACACGTTGCCGTCGCAGACCTTCTCGAAGGAGACGTCGCCGTCGGGGCCGAAGTCGAAGTGGAAGGTGGCCGTGCCCTGGCGACCGAGAGCGGTGTAGGTGGTGCGCGTGGTCCGGCGACTGCCTTGGCTCGCCACGATCTCGGTCCGGGTGTCGGGGAACAGCCCGAGCAGCGTCTCGTCGCGAGCGGCGATCGCCACCGCCTCGGCGCGTGGCCGCTTCACGTCGAACTGCTTCTCGAGATGCATCGGCGGGGGTCCTCCCTCGGGCATTCTAACCGGGTGGGCCGGGCGGTCTCCCGCCTTCCCTTCGAGTCCACAGGCGTCTCGCGCGTCACGCCGACCCCGGACTTCGAGGACCGCGATCACCGGATCTCGACGGCGAAGGGCAGCAGGGCGACCGGGCCGGGCTCGCGCGCGGCGGCCAGCCACGGCTCCCAATGCCGCGTCCACAGAGCGAGCGGACTGGCGGCGGCGAGTTCGAGCCGGAGCTGGCGCACGACGTCGCCCAGCTGCTCCGCCAGCGTGCGCGGGCGCGGGTAGGGCACCAGCTCGATGTCGGCACCGGGGTCGATGCCGAGCTGGTGCTTGGCCCGGGCCAGGGCCGTGTCCAGTCCGCCCAGCTCGTCGACCAGGCCCCGCTCAGCGGCCTGCGCCCCGGTCCACACCCGGCCGCGCCCGACCGCGTCCACGCCCTCCGCGTCGAGCGGGCGCCCGTTCGCCACGCGCTCCACGAACAGGTCGTAGACCGCCCTCACCTCGCTGCGCAGGCGCTCGCGACTGGACGGGGAGAGCGGGCGCGAGGAGAGCTGGAGGTCGGCGTGGGCGCCGCGGGTCAGGGACGTGAAGCCGATGTCGAGCTTCTCGAGCAGACCCGCCGTCACCGGGCGCAGGGCGAACACGCCGATCGACCCGGTGATGCTCGCGGGCTGGGCCACGATCGCGTCGGCGCCCGCCGCCACGTAGTAGCCGCCCGAAGCGGCCACGTCGGAGAAGGAGGCGACGAGGGGCTTGCCGCTCTCGCGGGCCTTCTGCACCGCGCGCCACACGATGTCCGAGGCGAGGGCGGAGCCGCCCGGGCTGTCGATCCGGAACACGATCGCCGCCACGTCGGGATCCTCCGCCGCGTCCTCGAGGGCCTGGGCGACGGTGTCCGAGGCCAGCACGGCGGATCCCGTGGGCGTCTGCACTCCCTCCCCGACGACGACGTTGCCGCTGCCGTAGACGAGGGCGAACGTGGCCACGGGCTCGATGCCGACGCTCGCGGGGTCGACCCCGCGGTAGGTGTCGCCCTCGACGATCGGACCCTCGCCCGCCAGCCTGACCACCTGGTCGAAGGAGCGCGCGCCGTCGACGAGGCCGAGCGCCCCGAGCTCGTCGGCGCCCGCCGGGGCGGCGTCGATCGCCTTGCGCACCGCCTCTTCGGAGAGCCGGCGCCCGGCGGCGATGCCGGCCACGAACTGGGCGTCGATCGAGTCGAGCAGCGCCTCCTGCATCTCGCGGTGGGCGGCGCTCATCTCCCGCCCGGCGATCGTCTCGGCCGCCGACTTGTAGCGACCCACCCGCTCGACCTCCAGATCGATGCCGAGCTTTTCGAACAGCCCGCCGAAGAAGAGGTACTCGCCGGCGAGCCCGACCAGCGGCGCACTCGTGGCCGGGGCGACGTAGAGCTCCTGCGCCGCGGAGGCGACGTAGTACTCGAGGTTGCCGCCGAAGGACTCGATCTCGAGGTAGGCGATCGTGCGCCGGCCGGCCGCGTTCAGCCGGGCGATCGCGTCGCGGATCTCCTGGGCCTTCCCCCAGCCGATGTCGAGAGAGCGCACGCGCAGCACCACGGCCGCCAGACGGTCGTCGCGCTCCGCCTTCTCGAGGTCCGAGAGCAGCGACCCCAGGGTGCGCGAGTCACCTCCGGCGAGGCGCGCGAGCAGCGGCGGCTCGGCGCTATCGACGTACTGGCCCTCGAGGACCTCCACCAGCACGCTGCCGGGCTCGACCTGGACGCCCCGCGAGGAGAGCCACCAGACGAAGAGGAAGAGCACGAGGAGCAGGGCGATCGTGCGGCGCTTCACTTCGAACCCCCGTTCGCGATGGATTTCGCGCAGGCAGCGTAGTTATCCTGTGCGGGCATGGCCAAAGAGGTCTACGTCGCCGCCGTCGGCCTCACCAAGGTGGACCTCACCGGCAAGATCTTCGCCTCGATCTTCGATCTGTTCGCCGACGCCTACCACCGCGCACTCGAGGACTCCTCGGTGCGCCGCTTCGACGCCGTGCAGGTGGGCATCATGGACAGCGAGGAGTTCGAGAACCGGGCCAACATCGCCACCAAGGTGGCCGACCGGCTCGGGCTCACCGGGATTCCCGCAGTGCGCTCGGAGACGGCCTCCTCCACCGGCGCCGCCGCCCTGCACGAGGCCTACTACAAGATCGCCTCGGGCGAGTTCGAGAGCGTGCTGGTGCTGGGCGGGGAGCGGATGAAGATGGTCACGACCGAGGTCGCCACCGCGATCATGTCGAAGACGGTCGACCCGGAGGAGCGGCGCTTCGGGTTCACGATGCCGGCGCTGATCGCGCTGATCACCCAGGCCTGGTTCCGCGAGCGCAAGCTGGACGACGCGGCCTCGGCCCGGGTGCTGGCGCGCCTCATGCACCGCGCCCACGCCCTCGGCGCGCACAACCCGCTGGCCGCCTTCTACGGCCGCGCCGAGCCCCTGGAGGCCTACTTCGATACGGCGAAGAACCTGCCCGTCGCCACGCCCCTGCGGCGCAAGGACTGCTCGCCGATCTGCGACGGCGCCGCCGCGCTGATCCTCACCGCGAAGCCCCAGGCGGTGCGCATCGCCGGGCTGGGCTCGGCGACCGACACCTCCTCGATCCTCGACCGCGCGGCGCTCACGTCGCTGGAGGCGACGCGCCGCGCCGCCCGGATCGCCTACTGGCGCGCCGGCGTCGCCGACCCGCGCGAGCTGGAGGGCGTGGTGACCGAGGTGCACGACGCCTTCAACAGCCTGCTTCCGATCGGCCTCGTCGACCTCGGTCTGTTCGAGCCGGCAGAGGTGATCGAGGCGCTGGTCGGCGATCCGGATCGCGATCCGCCCGACCCGCTGGCCAACCCGGAGACCGGACCGCACGGCCGCATCCCCACCAACCTCTCGGGCGGGCTCAAGGCGCGCGGCCATCCGGTGGGCGGCACCGGCCTGTTCCAGATCTGCGAGAACTATCTCCAGATCACCGACCGCTTCCCGAACCGCGAGGCCCAGGTACCGGACGCGCGCTTCGGCATCTCGAACTCGATCGGCGGCCCCGGGAACAACAACTACGTCACGCTGGTCGAGCGGGCCGACGGTCGCCGGCGCCGCGACGAGGTGGCTCCGCCGCGGCGCCTGTACGAGTCGAGCGCGTCCCGGCAGGAGCGCGAGCGCATCGAGGGTCTGCACGGCGCCGACGCCCACGTGCTGGCTGCGACCACGATCCACGTGACGGCCGGCGGCGGCGAGCCGATCCACGTGGCGCTGCTCGACGTCGGCGGGCGACGCGCCTTCGCGAAGCTCGAGCGCGATCCCGGCGAAGACGCGCCGGAGGCCCCCGTCGAGCAGGTTCTGGCCGGTCAGCGGGTCAAGTTCCTGGTGAAGGACGACGGCGACCACTACTTCTCGATCCCGCGCGAGCGGGGCTTCGACCTGGGGCGACTGGTGCAGGCGATCTGGCGCCGCGTGGGCCCCTGAAGCCGGATCTCCCACTCGCCGTCCGCGCGCGCTCCTTTCGACGGAGCTGCCCGGCCTGCATACTCGGCGGCGTGCCGATCCGACCCTTCCGGACCGCCGAAGCCTCCGCCCTGGTCGAGCTGGCGCGCGAGTGCGCCCGCGGCGAGAGCGACTTCGTGCTCAACCCGATGTGGGAGAGCGCCGCCGAGCTCGAGGGGGAGTTCCGCCGCTTCGCCATCGCGCCCGAGGAGCACGTGCTGGTGGCCGACGAGGGCGACGACGGCCAGGGGCAGGGGCTGGTCGGCTTCCTGCGCCGGCCCGGCGAACGCTCGGCCGGCATGCTGTGCCCGATCGTCCGACGCAGCGAGCGGGGTCGCGGGCTCGGCGGAGAGCTGCTGCGCGCCGCCCTGGAGCTCGCGACGAGCCGACTCGGCATCGACTTCGCGACCGCCGGCATCGGCACCCGCAACCGCGGCGGCTACTCGCTGCTGACGAGCCACGGCTTCCGCCCGGCTCGCCAGGTGTTCGTGATGAAGTGCGACCGGGCGCCGACGGTGCCCGAGCCGCCGATCGTCGGTCTCGAGCTGGGCCCCGCCCACCCCGAGGACGCCGAGGCGATCCTGGAGATCTACCTCTCCTGCGGCTTCGAGAGCCGCAGCGAGGCGCGGATGCGCGAGGTGTTGGAGGATGGCCTGCACGCCCACGCGGTGGCGCGGCACGGGGGAGCGATCGTCGCCTTCGTCGAGCTCGAGACGCACTGGCCCGAGCGGCCCTGGGTCGCCTTCGTCGGCGTCGTCAAGGAGCGCCGCGACCGCGGCCTCGGCTCGTCCCTGGTCGCCTGGCAGCTCGCGCGCCGGTTCGAGAGCGGCGCGCGCTCGGGCCTGCTCGCGCTCTCGCCCGCCAACCGCAGCGCCCTGCGCGCCTACGAGAAGGTGGGCTTCCGCCGGTTCCGCCTGATCGACGCGCTGGAGAAGAGACTGTGATGGCGCGCGCCGACGCGGCCGAGGTGGAGGCGCGCGCCGCGCGTCTGCGCGAGCTGCTCGACCGCGATCCGGACGATCCCACGACCTGGTTCACCCTGGGCCGCGCGCTGCTCGAGCTCTCGCGCTGGAGCGAGGCGATCGATGCCTTCCGCCACGCGCTCGCGCGCGACCCCCGCTACACCGCCGCACACCGGGACCTCGGCCGCGCGCTGCTCGAGGCGGGCGAGATCGAGGAGGCCGCGCGCGTGCTGCGCGGCGCGCTGGAGCTGGCCCACACCCGCGGCGACCTCCAGACCGGCCGCGAGATGGAGACCTTTCTCCGACGCGCCGAGCGCATCCTCGGCGTGCCGCCCGCACCGGCTCCGGCGAGCGCCGGGCCGGCGCCCGCCGACCGGGCGGCGCGCCCCGAGGACCCGGAGGCGAAGGCGCTGTACCGGCGCGGCTTCGAGCACTTCGCCAACGACCGCTTCGACGAGGCGATCGCGCTCTACGAGCAGGCGCTGCGCCTGGACCCGGAGCTCGCGATCGCCTGGAACGGTCTCTCCCTCGCCCACCGGCAGAAGGGCGACCTCGAGGCGGCGATCGAGGCGGGGCGCCGCCTGATCGAGATCGAGCCCGACGACGCGCTCAGCCACACCAATCTCTCGATCCTCTACATGCGCAGCGGGATGATCCCCGAAGCCGAGGAGGAGAAGGCGATCGCGATGCAGCTCCAGATGCGGAGCGCGTCGCGGCGATGAGGAGCCATCCGTGAGCGAGATCAAGTCGCTGGGTCTGTCCCCGGAGCTGCACGCCTATCTGGTGGCCCACGGTCCGCCGGCGGATCCCGTCCTCGAGTCGCTGGTGCGCGAGACGCGAGCGCTCGGACCGATCGCGATCATGCAGGTGGCCCCCGAGCAGGGGGCCTTCCTGACGATGCTCGTGCGCCTGATGGGAGCGCGCCGAGCGGTCGAGATCGGCACCTTCACCGGCTACTCCGCTCTGTGTCTGGCGCGCGGCCTGCCCGAGGACGGCCGGCTCCTGTGCTGCGACACGAGCGAGGAGTGGACGGCGATCGCCCGCTGCCACTGGGAGCAGGCGGGCGTATCCGGGAAGATCGAGCTGCGCATCGGCCCGGCGCTGGAGACCCTGCGCGCGCTGCCGGGCGATCCCCACCTCGACCTCGCGTTCATCGACGCCGACAAGCCCAGCTACGTCGACTACTACGAAGAGCTGCTGCCGCGGCTGCGCCCCGGCGGCCTGGTTCTGGTCGACAACGTGCTGTGGTCGGGGGCCGTGGTGGATCCGAAGGCGGAGGACGCCAACACCACCGCGATCCGCCGCTTCAACGATCACGTGGCCGCCGACCGCCGGGTCGAGAGCGTGATGCTGCCGATCTCCGACGGCCTCACCCTGGCGCGCAAGCGCTAGCGGGGCGCGAAGCCGACTCGTTGCAGCGCCACCGCCTTCCGTGCGAGGCTCGTGAGCCGCGTCACAGGCACGGGGCGGGCGCGTCGCCGACCCTGGCACGCGGAGAGCGCGAGAGGAATCGGAATGGAGCGGGCCGAACGGGGATCTTCGCGGTGCGGGTGTGCCCGCCGAGCGTGCGTCGCCCCGGCCCTCGTCCTGCTGCTGGCTTCCGCCTCGGCCCAGGCCTCCCCCGGCATCCTCACCTCGGCCCAGGAGCTGGCCGCGATCCGCGCGGCCGCCGACGCCGGGCGGTCGCCCGAGGCCCAGGAGAGCCAGCGGATGATTCAGGACGCGCGGCGCCCCTGGCGCTGGGGCAGCGTCTCGGGGGAGTACGTGACGACCGGGCTTCCCTCGAAGACCTGCCACCCCGCGGACGACCCGGCCTCCGACTACCTGCTCGAGGGCGCCCCCGACGCCTACGCCCAGGCGATCGGCGCCCTCCTGACCGGCGATCCCGAGCTCGCGGCGCAGGCGCGCGAGCACGTGCTCGACCTGGTGGACACCTCGGGGTTCCACGGCCTCGCCGGCGACTACGACGCGGACAACCAGTGCATCCTCGATCTGGCGCTGTCGATCCCGATCTGGATCGAGACGGCGCGATTGCTGGAAGACACCCCGGTGTGGAGCGCCGACGACGCCGCGGCCTTCCAGGCCTGGCTGGCGAAGCCGGTGTATCCGCGGGTCGCCTGGGCGAGCCGCGTGCGGCGCAACAACTGGGGCGCGGCGGGATCGCTCTCCGCCTACTCGATCGCGCGCTACGTCGAGGGCGGCGTGGCGTCGCTCGAGGAGGTGGCGCCCGAGAGCAGGAGCCTCGCGCCGAGCGTCGCAGCCGACGCGCACACGGAGATGCAGCGCCTGCGCATCGGCCACACCTGGGTCGGCGACGCTCGTTGCCCGGAGCTGGGCATCCAGCCCCACGGCGGCATCCCCGAGGAGCTGCGGCGGGGCTCCACGGGATGCGACGGCACCTATCTCGTGGCGGACGACAATGCGCTCGCCTATCAGACGATGCACGTAGAGCTCCTGGTGCTCCACGCCGAGGCGCTGCGCCGGCTCGGGGACCCCTCGCTCTACCGGCTCGAGGCGGCTCCCGGCGTCCCGGCGATCCTCCAGGCGATCCGGTTCGTGATCGCGAACTCCTCGCCCGGAGGCCGCTCCTGGCCGTGGAAGGACTCGCGCTGGGGCGCCCTGGTCGTCGCCGCCTCCTTCTACGGCGACCCGGTCCTGACCGAGGCCGCGCGCGGCGGCTCGACCTTCCGCGGCGGACGCACCCTGCCCTACGCGCGCTTCACCGCGCTCGCTCCGCCGCTGGTGGCGGATCCCGACGCGGGTCCGGTCGGCCAGCCGGGCAAGCCGATGTTCACCGGTGCGAGCTGACGCCGGCGCCTGCGCTGCCCCAGCGCAGCGCGCACTCGGCGAGGAAGCGCCCCTGGGCGCGCGCAGCCGCGGCGTCGGGCTCGCCCGGTCCGGGGGGACCTCCGCGCTTGTTCGTCTCCGACAGCACGCCCCAGTGACAGCCGGCGTCGGCGAAGGCGTCGAGGCGGCGGTGGAAGGGAACGAGCAGACACCCGTTCTGGGCCAGAAAGGAGAGCAGGCGCAGCAGCGCCAGCTCCCCGCCCCCGCGGCCGCCGTCGCCGGCGCTGACGAAGGCGGCGCCGAGGCGCCCGATCAGCCGGCCCTGGAGCCAGAGCGGCGCGCTGCGCTCGAAGAAGGCGCTCATCGACGACTCGACGCCCCCCATGTGCACACCCGAGCCGAGCAGGATGGCGTCGGCGGCGAGCAGGTCGTCGTCGCGGGCCTCGCCGGCACCGACCAGTGTCACCTGGGCGCCGGCCGCCCGCGCGCCCTCCGCCGCAGCCTCGGCGAGACGAGCGGTGCGGCCGGTCCGGGAGGCGAAGACGATCAGCAGCCTCACGCGATCTCGCGCAGAGCGGAGAGCAGGGCGGCGAAGTCGCCGGGATCCGCCGAGCGGGCATCGATCTCCTCGAAGCGCAGCGCTGCCGCATGGAGCATGTGGCGCGCGGCCCCGGTTGCGTCGCCCGCCGCGGCGTAGCTGCGATCGCCGGCGAGCGGGTGACCGAGGTGCGCCAGCGTCGCGCGGACCTGGTGCAGGAAGCCGGTGACCGGACGCACCTCGAGCAGCGTCGCGCCCGGCAGCCGCTCCAGCACGCGCCAGCGGGTCCGCGTCACGCGCGCCCGGTCCCGCGCGCGCGCGGACGCGACGCGCACCAGGGCGGGGCGGTGACGCGCGACCACCAGCGGCAGCTCGATCTCCCCTTCGTCGGAGCCGACCTCACCCAGCGCGATCGCGCGGTAGACCTTCTCCACCCGGTGCTCGCGGAAGGCGGTGCGCAGGCGCTGCCAGGAGGGCTCGTCCGTGGCCAGCAGGAGCGCACCCGAGGTGTCGACGTCGAGGCGGTGCACCACGCCGCTGCGCAGCGCGCCCTCGCCGACGCCCTGGGTCTCCGGGTGTCGCGCCATCAGGGCGCCCAGCAGGCTGCCGCGCTCCCCGGGACGGAGCGGATGGACGGGAACACCCGCCGGCTTGTCCGCGACGAGCCACCCGGGACCGCTGGCGAGCACGGCGAGCGGCGCCTCGGGCTCGGGCTCGACGCGCCAACCCGCCGGAGGCGTCGCGTCGATGATCTCGATCCGCTCGCCGGCGCGCAGCGCCAGACCCTTCGCGTCGGCCTCGAGCGGCCGCCCCCCCACGCTCACCGATCCCCGCGCGAGCAGCTTCCGCGATTGCGCGCGCGACATCCGCAGCCGCTCGGCCAGGAAGGCGTCGAGTCGGCTCCCCGCTTCCTCCGGGGTCACCTCGAAGCGGTGCTGCTTCAGTGCGTCGGCGGTCACGCGGGCATTGTAATCGCTGTGTTGACACCCGTCGGCGCACCGGCACAATGCGGGCCGGAGTCGACCCGTGGCCCGCCCCCCGAATCCCCGCGTCCAGATCATGGACACGACGCTGCGCGACGGCGAGCAGACGCCCGACGTCGCCTACACGCCGGCCGAGAAGCTCCAGCTCGCGCGGATCCTGCTCTCCGAGGTGAAGGTCGATCGGATCGAGATCGCCTCCACCCGGGTCTCGAAGGGGGAGCGCGACGCCGCCCGCCTGATCACCGCCTGGGCGCGCGCCAAGCGCCTGCTCCCCCGCGTCGAGATCCTCGGCTACTGCGACGGCCGGGCCTCGGTCGACTGGGTGTCGGGCGTCGGCGGACGCGTGATGAACCTGCTGGTGAAGGGATCGGAGCGGCACTGCCGCACCCAGCTGCGCCTCGAGCCCGCGAAGCACCGGGAGTCGGTCGCCGCGACCGCCCGCAACGCGGCGCGCAAGCGGATCAAGGTGAACGCCTACCTCGAGGACTGGTCGAACGGCGTGCGCGACTCCTTCGACTACGTCTTCGCCATGGTGCAGCAGCTGCGCTCGGCCGGCGTCCAACGCATCTACCTGGCCGACACCCTCGGCGTGTTCTGTCCCGACGACGTCGGCCGCTACGTCGCGCTGATGACCTCGACCTGGCCCGACTGCGTCTTCGAGTTCCACGCCCACAACGACTACGGCCTCGCCAACGCGAACTGCCTGGCGGCCGTGCGCGCGGGCGCCCGGGGCATCCACACCAGCGTGAACGGCATGGGAGAGCGGACGGGCAACACGCGTCTGGCGGAGGTCGTGGCGACCCTGCACGACCACACCGAGTACCGCACCGGGGTGGACGAGTCGCGGCTGGCGTCGATCTCCCGCCTGGTGGCGACCTTCAGCGGCAAGGACGTGTCCGCCAACGCCCCGATCGTCGGCCGGGACGTGTTCACCCAGACGGCCGGCATCCACGCCGACGGGGATGCGAAGGGCGAGCTCTACGCGAGCCGGCTCGCGCCGGACCGCTTCGGGGGCCGGCGCAAGTACGCGCTCGGCAAGCTCTCGGGCAAGGCCTCCCTGGACCACAACCTGAAGAGCCTCGGCATCGCGCTGCCCTCCGAGGACCGGGAGCTGGTGCTGCAGCGGATCATCGACCTCGGCGACAAGAAGCACACGGTCGTCGCCGAGGACCTGCCCTACATCATCGCCGACGTGCTGAAGACCCCCGAGGAGCAGCTCGTCCGGGTGCAGGACTACCGCGTCGCGGTGGCCACCGGCGAGGCGCCCGTGGCGGACGTGACGCTCACCTACAAGCGGCGCACGGCGAAGGCGCGGGCGCAGGGGGGTGGTGGCTACGACGCCTTCATGACGGCCCTGCGCAAGGCCGCCAGGAAGCTCGGCCTCGAGGTGGCGCGGCTCGACGACTTCCGGGTCCGCATCCCTCCGGGCGGGCGGACCACGGCCCTGGTGGAGACGGTGATCGCCTGGCGGCGCGAGAAGCGACCGAACGACACCTTCACCACGCTCGGCGTCGACTCGGACCAGCTCGCGGCCGCCGTGATCGCCACCGAGAAGATGCTCAACGCCCTGGCTTCGCGACGCCGCGCCGCCTGATCCGCCGGACCGCGCACCCTTCGATATGCTCGGCGCCGATGGTCGCCCGCGCGCCCGCACCGGTCCTGCTCGCGGTCGCGGGCGTCCCCGCTTTGGTGGCCGTCCTCGCCTGCGCGGGGCACGAGATCGATCCGCGCTACCGGCCGAGCGCGAGCGCCCTGGAGATCATCGCCGTGCTCGAACGGCACGTCCCCGACGACACCTACCGCTTCGAACCGGCGCGCGACTTCACCGATCGCAACGTGTACCGCAGCACGCTGCTGCGGCTCGAGAATCTGGAGCAGCTCCACGCCGATGCCCTGCGCGCGGGCCACTTCGACGGAGCGATCGCCTTCGCCAAGGGGCGCTCGCTCGAGCGCCTGCGCGCCTACGACCTCGCCGCCGACGCCTACCGCATCGCCGCCGATCGGGAGCCCTCGCTGCGGGCCGAGGCGCTGCGCAGCGCCGACGTGTGCGACGCGATCGACGCGGCGGTGAACGCCCCGTCGCCCCTCACGCCCGCATCCGGGAGTCCTCCCGACACGCTGCAGATCCCCGGTCCGGATGCGGCGATCGCCTCCTTCGAGGAGCGCGCCGCCAAGCTCGAGGAGATCGGCCGCACCGCCGAGGGCACCCATCACGCCTACATCGTGAAGGAGGAGATCGAGCGCCTCGACATCGAGCGCGCGCGCTACTTCACGAGCCTGCGCGACGTGATCCCCGACGGCGACCTGCGCGCCGTCGGGGAGCTACAGCGGGTGGCGATGCGCCACGACGAGAGCAAGTACGCCGCCCGCCACCTGCTGGCGCTCGCCGATCTCTACGCCGATCTCGCGATCGAGTACGTCGAGCAGCACCCGCCCGAGGGCCTGCTCTTCGACCCCGCCAACTTCCGCGATCTGGTCGACTCGGGCGCGCGTATCTACGAGATGGTGGCGGCTCGCGACGGCATCCCCGAGAAGCTGGAGGCCGGCCGGCGGCTGGAGGCCTTCCTCGCCTTCGCGCTGTCGGTCGACCGCGACCGGTTCAAGCCGTGAGGCGAGGGGGGTCGGCGCTGGCGCTGCTCGCCGCTGCCGGCGGGCTGGCCTGCACCACGCCCGCGGCGCTGCCGATCGGCGAGCCGATCGGTCGCCCTCAGCGCCGGGCGCCGATCGTCCCCGACGCCCTCGACCACGCGGCGGCGGACCTCGCCGCCGCCACCCTGGCCGCCGATCCGAAGGGCGTCGCCACCGCGCTCGACGGCCTGGAACGCGCCGAGACCGAGCGCCGCGCCGAGCAGGACGAGCCGAGCGGGCTCGTCCCGGCGGGCATCGAGGCGGCGGACGCGGTGCGCGCGCCCGGCCGCGCCGGGCGCGCCGCGACCGAGCGCCTGCTCGATCGCGACGACGTCGATCCCGCCACGCGCGAACGGCTCCAGCGCTGGCTGGACGACGACCCGCTGGAGCTGGCGCGCGACCGGGTCGGCGACGCGCGCTTCATCGCCGTCGCGCGCCTGTTCAACAGCGTGTCCGAGCCGGTGGGTCGCTCGATCCTGAACACCACGATGCTCCCGTTCTCGCTGGGCAGCGCGCTGGCGCGCTACACGATCAGCTTCGCCCAGGAGGACTCGCTGCCGCTCCAGCGCCGTCAGGCTCTGGCGCACTGGCAGGACTTCCGCCGGCGCTACCCGGACGCTCCCGAGGTGGCGGAGCTGGCGCCGCGCATCGACGACTACGAGGAGTCCTGGCGCGAGACGCGCCAGGACAAGGCGCGCAAGCGCGCCGAGCGCGCCCAGCGCGCGGGGCTGCCCGACGCCGCGCTCTTCTACGCCCGCCGCGCGCTGCGCTACGGGGAGGACGAGAACGCGAGCGAGATCGTGCAGAAGGCCCAGGAGCAGATCGAGGTGCGCCGGCGCGCCTTCGCCTCGGCGCTGCGCTTCGACGAGTCCGCCCCGACGCCGTCCAGCGACGGCGAGCGCGCGGCGGTGATCGCGGCGTTGGGCGGGTCGCTGCCCTCGGACGTCGCTGCCGCGCCGGAAGACCCGGCCCTGGCCGATGAGCGCGCCTTCCAGCACGCCACCTCCCTGGGCGCCGCGGGCCAGGGCGACGCGATGTGGGAGGAGCTCGCCAGGATCGCCGAGGACGAGGACTCGCCGATGGCCCGCCACGCCCAGGCCGAGCTGCGCGATCCGGTGCGCCATCCCTACGGCGCGTTCGTGCAGGCGCGCACGGCCGAGCGCTGGCGCACCGGACGCTGGGTCGTGCTCGGACCGCTCGCCAAGGGACCCGATGCGGACGTGTGGGGCGCCGCCGAGTACCTGCTCGACCTGCCCATGCGCGCTCAGGGCGCCGCCCTGCTGCCGCTGCGCCTGCTCCAGCTGCCCTGGCGCCCGCGGACCCGCGGCGACACCGAGACCGCCGTCCACGCGCGGCAGTACCTCGCCCTCCAGCCCCAGGGCGACCACGCGTCCGAGGTGCGCGACTGGCTGCTGAGCTTCGAGCGCGACCGCGAGAACTGGGTGGGCGCGCTGCGCGTCGCCGAGGGCGACCGCTCCGCCTCCGACGCCGAGCTCGACGAGCTGCGCGAGCGCGCGGCCGAGCAGGCCCTGCAGGTGGCCCGCGCCGAGCAGCGCAGCGACATGCGCGCGGGCCTGCTCTCGAACGTGGCGCGCATGTTCCCCGAGACGCGTGCGGGGCGCGACGCGGGGCGCGACGCCCGCGAGCAGGTGATCGAGCACACCACCCACTCGATCCGCCTGTCGCGCGGCTTCCTGCTCGAGAACCCCGCGGTGGCCGGCCCCGGGGGCCTCGACCTGGGCCCGGCGCTCCTGGACGGCGACCCACGCAACGGCGAGCTGCACCCGGAGGGCGTCTCGCTCGTCGGCGGCCGCGACGTGAAGGTCGCCGTGCTCGCCGAGTCGGGCGACGAGGACGATCCGCCCGAACGACTCGACGCCCGCCTCTCCTCCGAGCAGCTGGCCCGCCTCGTCGCGAGACTGGAGGAGACCAGCTTCCGCAACTCGCTGCTCGACGACGACGACGCGCTCGAGCACGATCCCCAGCGCGACGTCGTGTTCGAGCGCGCTCGGCTCGGCCTCGGCGACGACGTCGACGAGCGCCCGATCGCCGAAGCGAACTACGCCTACCGCGGGATGCGCGAGCGCTACGGCATGGTGCGCGGCCGCGAGGCGTGGCTGCCCGTGGAGCTGGTCCTGCAGGGGTCGCTCTCGGACCTCTCGGTCGGCGCCTTCCCCCGGCTGCGCCCCCCGCACGAGACGCCGGACGCGCTGCTCTACCGAGAGTAGGCGCGATCGAGCAGGTCGATCGGGTGCACGGCCTCGGCGCGCATCCCGCGCTCCGCCATCCCGGCGCGCAGCTGCATCAGGCAGCCCGGGTTCCCGCTCGCGACGAGGTCGGGATCGGCGGCGGCCAGCGCTTCGAGCTTGCGCGCGAGCACGGCGCGCGCCATCTCGGGATGGGTGAGGTTGTAGGTTCCGGCGGCGCCACAGCACGCGCCCGGGTCGGCGTGGGGCACGAGCTCGAGGCCCTCGATCGCCGCCAACAGACGCCGGGGCGCGGCCGAGACCTTCTGCCCGTGCACCAGGTGACAGGGGTCGTCGTAGCAGACGCGCGCCGCGATCCGTCCCTCGGGCCCGCGCAGGCCGGCGCCGTCGAGCCACTCGCAGACGTCGCGGGCCCGCGCCGCCAGCGCCTCCCCCTCGCCGGGCAGCCAGTGGCCGGCGTCGCGCAGCGCGGCTCCGCAGCCCGCGGAGTTGGTGACGACCGCGTCGACGCCGGCGAAGGCGCGCAGGTTGCGGCGCGCGAGAGCGCGGGCCGTGGCGGCGTCGCCGGCGTGGGCCTGGAGGGCGCCGCAGCAGCCTTGCTCGGGCGGCACCACGACGTCGAAGCCGTTGCGGGCGAGCACGCGCACGGTGGCGGCGTTCGTCTCGGGGAAGAACTCGGGCATCACGCAGCCGACCAGGAAGGCGACCCGCCCGCGGCGCGCGCCGCGCGCGGGCACGAGGGCCGGCAGGGCGCGTCGCTCCCGGCGCGGCGCGATCGCCGGCAGCAGCGCCCGCGCGGCGCGCAGGCGCGCGGGCAGCAGCGGCGCGACGAGACGGTCGAGGCCCAGGCGCTGGGCGAGGCCGAGCAGCTCGACGGCGAAGGCGAGCCGGCGGCGGTGGGGCACCAGGTGGCGGAGCAGCGCGCGCTCGAGACGGCTCGCGACGTCGTCGCGCAGCCCGGCCAGGGCCACCTCCTCGCGCGCGCGCTCGACCATCGCCCCGTACCGGACGCCCGACGGACAGGCCGTCTCGCAGGCGCGGCAACCCAGGCACAGGTGCGCCTCGTCGCGCAGCAGGTCGCCCAGCGGGATGCGGCCCTCGGCGGCGCCGCGCATCAGGTAGATGCGTCCGCGCGGCGAGGAGGTCTCGCGACCGGTCACGCGGTAGGTAGGACAGACCGGCAGACACAGACCGCAGTGCACGCAGTCGAGGGAGCCCGCGTAGATGTCCTCCCAGCCCGCGCGGGTGGCGGCCCGCGGTGCGGGATCGGCGGTGGGCGTGGGCGGCGGCACTAGACGCACCCCGCGAAGCGGCCGCGGTTCAGGACACCGCGCGGATCGAAGCGCGCCTTGAGCGCGCGGGTGAGTGCCACCTCCGCCGGCGTCGCCGCGAAGACGTCGCGCCCGCGCTTCGCGCCGGCCGGCGCGAGCTCGCAGGCGAGGCGCCCTCCCCCCGCGCGCGCCGCGCGCTCGGCGGCGGCGAACAGCGCCTCGGCGTCCTCCGCCGGCGCGCGCGCACACAGAAGGCCCGGACCCGGGAGCACCAGCAGCTCGGCACCCTCCGCGCGCAGCGGCGCGAGGCAGGCCTCGAGCCCGGTCGGCACGAAGGAGACGAGCAGGCGCAGCGTCCCGGGCGGGCCGGCGAAGCGCCGCGCCGCAGCGGCGTCCTGGAGAGCGGCGCCGGCCGGGCGCAGACCCTCGCGCGTCAGCGCCTCGGCGTCGCCTGCGACGCTCGCCGCGTCGCCCGCGAGCTCCACGATCGGGCGCAGACCGTGCTCCTCGTCGGCGAGCAGGCACGAGCGCGCCGTCGGGCGGCGCGCGGCGTCGCGTCCCACCCGGCACGCGTCGGCGTCGCCGAGGTCGTCGCCCTGGAGCACGCGCACCGCCTCCGGCACCGGGCGCAGGCGCAGCCATGCCCCGGTGATCACGCCGAGCGCACCCAGCGAGCCGGTGTAGAGCTTCGCCATGTCGTAGCCGGTGACGTTCTTCACCACGCGTCCGCCCCAGTGGGTGCGGGAGCCGTCGGCGAGCACGACCTCGCAGCCGAGCACGACGTCGCGCGGCCGGCCGAAGCCCTGGACGCGCGGTGCGAGCGCGGCGCTGGCCAGGGCGCCGCCGAGCGTGCCGCCCCGGCTGGCGTCGTCCAGGGGCAGCTCCCAGCCCGCCTCGCCGGCGCGCCGTCGCAAGACCGCGAGGGGCGTGCCGGCCCCCGCGTGGCACACGCCTTCGCTGGCGTCGAGCTCGTCCACGCCGGAGAAGTGCTCGAGCGAGACGAAGCAGTCGGCGCGCAGAGGCGCGTTGCCGAACCCGAGCTGGGTCCCGGCGCCGCGCGGGATCGCCGCGCAGCCCGCTTCGCCCAGGCGCGCGAGCGCGGCCGCGAGGGCCCGCTCGTCGGGCGGCGCGAGCGTCGCGGCCACCGGAACGCCGTCGACCCGCACCGGCTCGTGGAAGCGCAGGGCGTCGCCCCACTCGGTCGCCAGCGCCTCGAGGTCGCCCACGGTCGCTAGGAGGCCGACTCGGGGGTCGGCCGACGCGCAGCGCGCCCGCAGGCGCGAAGGGCGCGCTGCGAGCCGAAGCCGAGCGCAGATCGGGAAGGCAGGCGAGCGAAGGCGAGCTCCTTCATGGGCTAGGCGAAGGGGACGCGGTCGTAGCCGCGCGTCTTCGGGTTCGACTCGGCGCAGAAGCGCGTGGTGGGGAAGATCTTCCCGGGGTTGCAGACGCGGTCCGGATCGAAGGTCGCGCGCAGCCAAGCCATCGCGTCGAGGTCGGCGTCGCCGAACACGAGGGAGAGGAACTCGCGCTTCTCGGTGCCGACGCCGTGCTCGCCGGTGATGACGCCGCCCGCCGCCACGCAGGTCTGGAGGATCTCGGCTCCGGCGGCGAGCACGCGTTCCAGCTCGTCGGGATCGCGTCGGTCGAACGAGATGTTGGGGTGCAGGTTCCCGTCCCCCGCGTGGAAGACGTTGGAGAGGGTGAGCCGGTAGCGGTCGCCGATCTCGCACACCTTCGCCAGCACCTCGGGCAGCGCGCTGCGCGGGACGACCGCGTCGTGCACGTAGAGGTCGGGAGCGAGGCGTCCCATGGCGCCGAAGGCGCCCTTGCGCGCTCGCCAGAAGCGGGCGCGCTCCTCCTCGTCGCGCGCCACCTCCACGCGCTCGGCGCCGTCGGCCGTACAGGCCTCGCGCACCCGCGTGACCTGGGCGGGCAGCGCGACGCCGGGTCCGTCGAGCTCGACGATCAGGACCGCGCCGGCATCGCGCGGGAGGCCCGCCGCGTAGACCGAGTCCTCCACGGCGCGGATCGTGCGCTGATCGACGATCTCGAGGGCCGCGGGCACCAGACCCGACTCGATGATGCGTCCCACGGAGCGGCACGCGGACACGACGTCGGGGAAGATGGCGAGCAGCGTCTCGACGGACTCGGGGATCGGGGCGAGGCGCACGGTGATGGCGGTGACGATGCCGAGGGTGCCCTCGCTGCCGACGACGGCGCCCACCCAGTCGACGCCGGGCGCGAAGCCGGAGGGGTGGCCGAGCTCGACGCAGCTCCCGTCCGGCAGCACGAGCTCGAGGGCGAGGACGTGGTTGGTGGTGGTGCCGTACTTGAGTGTGTGAGGCCCGCCGGAGTTCTCGGCGACGTTTCCGCCGAGGGTGCAGGCGAGCTGGCTGGACGGGTCGGGGGCGTAGAAGAGGCCGTGGGGACGAGCGGCGACGGAGAGGTCGGCGTTGACGACACCGGGCTCGACGACGGCGATCCGGTTCGCGGGATCGAGCTGGCGGATGCGGTTCAGGCGCGAGCATTCGATGACGACGGCGCGGTCGTTGGCGAGGGCGCCGCCCGAGAGGCCGGTGCCGGCGCCTCTCGGCACGAAGGGCGTCCCGTGCTCCCGGCACGCGCGCACGATCTGCTGCACTTCGTCGCGGGTCTCGGGAAAGACGACGGCGGAGGGCTCCGCCGTGTGAGAGGTGAGGCCGTCGCACTCGTAGACCAGCAGCTCCTCGGGCCGCGACAGACAGCGCTCGCGGCCGACGATGTTCTCGAGGGCTTCGATCAAGGCGGTCATTGGATGGATTGTAGACCGTCGGAGGCGGGGTTCGGGGCGTAGCGTCACGTAGATCCGGTGAGCGCACGGGGCGGGGCGGCGCGGCCGGCCGGTGTTCCCGGAGCAAACTCAGCGCAGATGGAAACGCGACCAGACGCCTCGGCAGTGGACGGACTCGAGGTGATTAGTCCTCCGAGGCCCCGGCGAGCCATCTGCGGAGGAATACCGGGCGCGCGACGCGAACGAGACCGCTCGGTAGGCGAGCGGCTCGACCCGATCCGATCCGGATCGCGATCAGGCCAGGCCCAGGCGCTCCATGTCTTCTTCGGAGAGGCCCAGGTGGTGGCCGATCTCGTGGCGGACGGTGATCTGGATCTGGTCGATCAGCTCGTCGCGATCGCGGCAGATCTTCTCGAGGTTCTTCTTGAACAGGATCACGCGCGTGACGTCCACCGGCTGGTGGGTGGGTCCGGTCTCGGTGCGGGGATTGCCGATGTAGATGCCCAGGATCTGGGGCGAGACGCTCTCGTCGCCCATCAGGTCGTCCGAGGGCCAGTCTTCCACCAGCACCGGCACGTCCTCCACGTACTCGCGGATCGAGCGGGGCAGGTTGTCGAGCGCCTCGGCGACCGCGCCGCGAAAGAAGTGCTCGTCCACCGACACCGGTATCGGGTACTGCTGGGGGTCGAGGGCATTCGCCGTCTCGAAGGAGCGCTCGGCGCCGTCCTCGTCGCCCAGCCGCTCCTGGGCCAGCGCGAGGTGGTAGAAGGCGTGGCCCGATTCCGGGTCGAGCACGGTGGCCGTCTCCAGAGAGCGGCGGGCGTCCTCGAAGCGACCGAGCTCGAACAGGATCTGGCCGTCGAAGGCCCGGTAGACCGGGACCTCGCCAGAGGTCTTCATCGCGCGGCGGGTCAGGAACAGCGCCCCTTCGAGGTCGTCGAGGTAGAACACCGCCTTCGCCTTGAGGTAGTAGACCTCGCCCTCGCTGCCCCGGTCGAGGCGCGGCAGGTCGGCCTGGCCGCCGAGCAGCTCGTCGCTCAGGGCGACCGCCTGCTCGTACTCACCCACGTCCTCGACCAGCAGCTCGATCCGGTTCAGGTGGGCGGTGATGAACTTCGGATCGGCCTTGAGGGAGGTCTCGAACTCGTAGAGGGCCTCTTCGATGCGGCCCTCGTCCCAGAGGATCTCGCCTCGCCCGTTGTGGGCTTCGGCACCGTCGGGGTGGGCGCGGAGGGCCTCGTCCAGCCAGGCGAGCGCTTCTTCGGTGCGCCCGCCGTGGGACGCCTCCATCGCCTGATCGAGACAGTCCCAATACCGGTCGTTGTTCTTCATGTCCCGTCCGCTGGAGATAGGGGGGAGCGCCCCAGCTTGGCCGACGGCGCATGATAGCAGAACGCCTTTTGCCAACGGCGCGCGCAGCTCCGTCGGAGCATACGCGTAACTACATGTAATCAATGATGAATCAACGCTTGCCACAGGCGCGGAGCGGGGCGCCCGAAGCCGCTCTCGAAGGGTCCCGAGGCGGGCGGCAGCGGAGGCTAGGAGCGATCCTCGAGCACCAGAATGCGCAGGCAATTGCCGCAGGTGATCAGCGTCTCACCCTTGTGCAGGTCGATCACCTGCTGCGGCGGGAGTCCCACCCGACAGCCCATGCACGTCTCCCGCTGCACGACCGCCACGGCCGGGCGGCGGCGCGACGCGATCCGCGCGTAGCGCTGCAGCAGGACGGCGTCGACGCCGTCGGAGAGACCGTCGCGCTCGCGCCGGAGGTTGCCGAGGGTCTGCGCGATCGCCTGTTCGCGCTCGGCCAGCACCCGCTCCTGCCCGGCGACGCGCTGATCGACGCTCTGCGCCCCGACTCGCGCGCGCTCCAGGCCCTCCCGGGCCGCTTCGATCCGCTCCATCGCCTCCAGGATGTTCGTTTCGGCGTCGGAGATGCCGGCGCGCGCCGCGTCGATCTCGTGGAGGAGCGCCGTGTAGGCCTCGTTGGTCTTCACCTGGTGCTGCTGACCCTCGAGCTTGGCGACCTGTGCCTCGCGGTCGGCGGCGGCCGCCTCGTAGCGCCGCTGCTCCTGCTCGGCTTCTCCGAGCGCCGTCTTGGCCGCTTCCACCGCCTCGGCCGTGCGCGCCCGCTCCGCGGCCAACGCCTCCCGTGCGGCGGGGAGACCGGCGAGCTCCTCCTCGAGCTCGGTGATCGTCACGTCGACGCGCGAAAGGTCGAGAAGGGCCTGAATCCCCTGGAGCATGGGCGCCTCGTGGTGCGGGCGGCAGGAGGATATCGTCGCGGCCACGGGATGCGAGGCACCTTCCGCAGCGACGGTCCGACGACCACCGTCGTGGTGTCGGCCTACAACCAGCCGCGCGAGCTCTCGCTGGTGCTGGCGGCGCTCTCGGCCCAGACCGATCGGCGCTTCGACGTGGTGATCGCCGACGACGGCTCCGAGCCTGCGGCCGAGCGGTCGCTGGCCGCGCTGGCCGCGGAGCTGCCCTTCTCGATCGACTTCGTCTGGCACAAGGACGAGGGCTTCCGGAAGATGCGCGCCCAGAACCGGGCGGCTCTGCGCAGCCGTTCCCAGTGGCTGCTGTTCCTCGACGGCGACTGCGTGCCCTGGCGCGACTGGGTCGCCGCCCACCGCCGCGGCGCACGCCCCGGCGAGTTCGCAGTGGGCGGCTACGCCTTCCTGGACGCCGAGGGCACGCGCGGGCTCACCCCCGAATCGGTGCGCCTCGGCGCCCACGAGCGCGCGCTCGACCGCGCCACCTGGTGGCGGCTGCACGGCGCGCACTGGCGCAATCTCCTCTACGCCGGGCGGCGCCGGAACCGGCCGCGGATCCGCGGCGGCAACTTCGGCGTGGCACGCGAGCTCTTCGAACGGGTGGACGGCTTCGACGAGGCCCTGATCGGCTACGGCAAGGAGGACTCGGAGCTTCGCAACCGGATGCGCAGCGCCGGTGCCAAGGGAATCAGCCTGTGGACGCGCGCCCGGGTGTGCCATCTCTCCCGGCGCGTCCATGCGGGCCCTCCGCGCCCCCCGACCCCGCGCGACCTCTACGAGGAGAGCTTCCGGCGCGTCCGGGCCCGGGTGGGACTATCGTCTCACCGTCCAGAGGGGAGTGCCCGATGAACGTTCCGCTCGTCGATCTGCGGGCGGCCTTCGAGCCGGTGCGCGAGCAGGTGTTCCGGGAGTTCGCCGCGATCCTGGACGGCATGCAGCTGTTCCAGGGGCCGAACACGCGCGCCTTCGAGGAGGAGTTCGCGGCCTACTGCGGCGCCGCCCACGGCCTGGGCGTGTCGAACGGCACCGACGCGCTGCTCGCCGCACTGCTCGCCTGCGGCGTGGGTCCGGGCGACGAGGTGATCGCCCCGGCGCACACCTTCTTCGCAACGATCGAGGCGATCGTCCACACCGGCGCGGTCCCGGTGCTCGCCGACGTCGAGCGCGACACGCTCACCCTGGACCCGGAGGCAGTGCGCGAGGCGATCACCGACCGGACGCGCGCGATCGTGCCGGTGCACCTGTACGGCCAGGCCGCCGACATGGACCCGATCCTCGCGATCGCTCGCGATCGCGGGCTGCGCGTGGTGGAGGACGCCGCCCAGGCCCACGGCGCCCGCTACAAGGGGCGACGCTGCGGCAGCCTGGGCGACGCGGCGGCCTTCAGCTTCTACTTCACCAAGAACCTGGGCGCCGTCGGCGAGGGCGGCTTCGTCGCCACGAGCGACGCGGCGGTGGCCGAGCAGGTGCGCCTGCTGCGCCACCACGGCCACGTCTCGAAGTTCGAGCACGCGATCGTCGGCTACAACCTGCGCCTCGACGAGCTCCAGGCCGCGGTGCTGCGCGCGAAGCTGCCGCGCCTGGACGCGGGCAACGCCCGCCGCCGCGCTCACGCGGCGCACTACGACCGGCTGTTCGCCGGCTCGCCGGTGCGCGTCCCCATGTGCCGTCCGGGCAACGAGCACGTCTATCACGTCTACGCGGCGCGCACGCCGCGGCGCGACGAGCTCGCCGCCTACCTGGGCGAGCACGGCGTCGGCACCGGCATCCACTACAAGAACCCGGGCCACCTCCAGCCCGCCCTGCGCCGCCACCCCCACCGGGCCGGCGACATGAAGGTGACGGTGGAGGCCTGCCGCGAGCTGATCTCGCTGCCGATGTACCCGGAGCTCACCGACGAGCAGGTGGAGTACGTGGCGGCACGGGTGCTGGAGTTCGTGACGGGCAACGGCTAGAAGAGCGTCTCGCATCCCGTACCGGCGAGGAAGGTGTCCACCGCCAGGCGGTCGGCCGGGGCGAGGGCCGCATGCGCCTCCCGGAGCCAGGCGAGGCACTTTCCCTGATAGGGGAAGGGCCTCTGCACCCACGGCCGTCCGTCGATCGTCGTCTCGACATGCTTCGCGCCGCGCTCGAGCGCTTCGGCGTTCGCGAGCAGGAAGGGCGCATACACGCGGCCGACCTCGGCGTAGAGGTCGCGAAGCGACTCCGGCAGCGCGTCGCGGGCAATCCAGTCTTCGTCCAGCGGCTCGTGCCCAGAGAGGTCCTCCACCACGTCCACCCAGGCGACGACGCGCGGCGCCAGGCCGACCGCGACCCGGCGGGGTGTCGGATCGAAGCCGGCGAGCTGGGTGAGCTGTCCGTAGAGGCCGAAGTCCGACGCGGCAGGACGCCGTCCGAAGACGAAGGGCGACTCGGTCAGGCGCGCGTCCAGCTGCAGGAGCAGCCGCCGGTAGCTCGCCTCGATCGTCGGCGCGGTGTCCGGGTTCGAACCGACGACCGCGAGCCGACCGACTTGGCGCTCTGCGAAGCGATCGCCAGCCGCCACCGCCTCCCCATCGGGCTGATCGATCCGGAACCAGCGCGGCAAGATGGAGGCCGCCTGCCGAACGTCGTCCTCGAAGGCCCAGCGGTAGTGGAACATCGCCTTGGTGAGCCACTCGTCCGCATAGTCCTCGAGCAACGCGTCGAGAAAGGCGAGCATGGGATCGTCAGGGATCACGGCGCGGCCCGGAACCGAGCCCTCGAGACGGCGGATCAGCGGGGAGGAGTCGGTGAGGGCCTCCTTCGCTCCCGGTAACACGAGCTGAGGCAACAGATCGACGCGCGGTCGCGGCAGCGCGCGCCACTCGCGCGAGCCGGGCTGCACCCAGACGTGCGGAATGCGCCGATAGCGCAGCACGGCGCGGAGCTTGCGGCTGTACGGCGAGCCGGGAACCCCGACGAGGGTGAGCGGGACCGAGGTCTGCACGTCGCTCCATCTTGGCACAGGCGGTGCGACGCGTAACCGGCCTGAGGCGAACCCGCGCGGCTGGCCCCTCCGGGATCGATCAGCGCCCGGGAGTCGGACGTGCGCAGGTACCGTCGCAGACGTGATCGCCCCGCCCCGTGAGGCGCAGGCGGTTGCGCGCGAACCAGGTGTAGGCGGCGTCGAAGACCCGACCGAGGACGGGCCAGCGCGAGGGGGCCAGCAGCCAGCCGAGACCGACGGCGGCGTAGGCGCGTCGGAACACCTCCATGCCCTCCACGACGGTGCCGTCGGGCAGCAGGGCGTGCATGCGCGCCATCAAGCGCTCCCGATCGAGCCCGTAGCGGGACGCCTCGAAGCCCGGCTCGGCGATGTCGATCGCGACGATCGCCCCGCGTCGGTCGCGACGCTGCAGCATCGCGACCTCTCGTGCGCACAGCGGGCAGTCGCCGTCGTAGAGGAGCGCGATCTCCCAGCTCTTCGATCTCGGAGCCTCCAGATCCATGGGCCGACTCTAACGGCGGGGCCGGGCCGCGCACGCCATACTGGCCCACGGTGCAGAAGCTCGCGCGACGCCTGGTCACGATCCCGGGCGTGTTCCTGGGAATGGCGGCACTGATCGTCGGCGCGCCGCTGTGGGTGCCGCTGCTCGCGGCGATCGATCTCGTGCGCGGACTCCGCCTCGCGTCGCTGCGCACGGCCCTGCTGCTGTCCTGGGTATTGACCTGCGAGGCGGCCGGCATCGCGGCGACGGGGGCGCTGTGGCTGTGGCATGCGCTGTGGCATGCGGGTGGGGGGCGCGCGCGGTCGCGCTGGGACGACCGCTACTGGGCGCTCGAGTTCGCCTGGGCCGAGGCGCTGCTGGGCGGCGCCCAGGCGATCCTCTCCTTCCGGATCGAGGTCGAGCCCGGCGGCGAGCCGCCCGCCTCGGGTCCCGTGCTGCTGCTGATGCGGCACGTGAGCATGGCCGACACGCTGCTGCCGGCGTGGCTCTTCTCGCGAACCCACGGCATCCGGCTTCGCTACGTGCTCAAACGCGAGCTGCTCTGGGATCCGTGTCTCGACCTCGTGGGCCATCGCCTGCCGAACGTGTTCGTCGACCGCAGCGGTCACGACAGCGAGGCGGCCGTCGTGTCGGTCGAGGCGCTGGCTCGCGACCTAGAGCCCCGGGACGGAGTGCTGATCTATCCCGAGGGCACCCGCGTCACGCCCGAGAAGCAGCGACGCGCCGCGCGGCGTCTCGCCGAGCGCGGCGAGGCGGAGCTCGCCGCCCACGCCGCGGCCCTGCGCCACCTGCTGCCGCCGCGCCCCGGCGGAACTCTCGCCCTGCTCGAGCGCTTTGCCGAGCAGGGCGAGGGCAACGTCGTCGTGTGCGGACACACGGGCTTCGAGGGCACGACGAGCTTGATCGACGTCTGGAACGGGACGCTGATCGGCCGCGTCGTCCGCGTGCGCTGCTGGACCACGCCGGTGCGCGAGCTCCCCGCCGACCGGCGCGCCTGGCTGCTCGACGCCTGGCGCACGCTCGACGCGTGGCTCGACGAGAAGACTCCTCAGGAGTAGGCCGCGAACAGCTCCTCGAAGGCCTTCATCTGATTGCCGGCCGCCGACGAGGGCACCAGGATTGGCGTGGTCACGCCCGCCGCGCGCCACGCTTCCACGCCCTCGCGCACCTCGGCGGCGGTGCCGAAGAGCGTCACGTCGGCGAGCCAGCGATCGCTCATGTGCTGGGTCAGCGTCTCGCGCTCCCCCTGCTCGATCGCCTTCTCGATCGCCGTCATCTCCCCGACGTAGCCCGCTTCCTTCCAGTAGTTGCGGTAGTTGGGCAGCGAGACGTACATGACCAGCGTCCTGCGATTGCGCTCCATCGCGGCGGCGCGGTCGTCGCTGATGCAGATGGGGATCATGTCGCCGACGAAGAAGTCGCGATCGCCCCGACGCGCGGGCGGCAGGGCGGACAGCGACTCCCTCATGTGCGAACGCGCGGCGTTCGCGAACACCACGCCGTCGGCGATCTCGCCCGCCAGCCCCACCATCTTGCGGCGCAGGGCGGCGACCACCACCGGCGGAAGCTCGCCCACGCGGGAGGTCGCCTTGTACGCCTCGACGAAGCCGCGCATGTCGGAGAGCGGCTTGCCGGCGCGGATGCCGAGCCGGTCGTTCATCGGCGCGTGGCTCACGCCGACGCCGAAGCGGAAGCGGCCGCCCGAGATCTCCTGCACCAGGGCGGCGGTCTGGGCGTAGTCGCTCACGTGGCGGGTGTAGAGGTTGGCGATCGCGGTACCGAAGGGGATGCGATCGGTGGTGAGGGCGAGCGCCTCGCACAGGCCGAGGGCGTCGCCGTAGCTAGCGCAATACAGGCCGGCGAAGCCGCGCTCCTCGAGACGGCGGGCGAGCTCGAGGGTGGCGCGGCGGCGGCCGGGGACGGCGGCGAGGGCAACGGCGGGCAGCGTGGTCATGGCTCTCCTCTCGGGTGTCGATCAGACGCAGGTGAGCCCGCCGTCGATGGCGAGCTCGGATCCGGTCATGAAGCGCGACTCGTCCGACGCCAGGTAGAGGACGAGCTGCCCGATGTCCTCGGGCTGGCCGTAGCCGATCGCGCGGCCGGGCGCGGAGAGGTCCTCCACGTCGGAGATCCCCGACTCCTTGGGCCGCTGGCTGATGGCGCGGACGAGCGGCGTGTCCACTCCGCCGGGGTGGATCGAGTTGCAGCGGATCGCGTCGCCCTTCTCGCGGCAGTGGGCGGCGACGGTCTTGGTGAGGATGCGCACGGTGCCCTTGCTGGCGCTGTAGGCGGCGAAGGCAGGCGTGCCCACCAGCCCGGCGGTCGAGGAGATGTTCACGATCGAGCCGCCGCCGCCGCGGCGCATCGCCGGGATCGCGTGCTTGCAGCCGAGGAACGTGCCCTCGGCGTTCACCGCCATCACGCGGCGCCACTGCTCGATCGTGGTGCTCTCGACGTCGGCCACGACTATGATGCCCGCGTTGTTCACCAGCACGTCGAGCCGGCCGTGACGGTCGAGGGTCGCCGCGATCAGCGCGATCCAGCTCGCCTCGTCGGCCACGTCGTGGCGCCGGAACACGGCGTCGCCGCCGAGC
>Ga0315553_10000016_pt1 | contig 129825 bp, 115 predicted proteins | sample SalMarSW160140MG_FD_203099 | JGI IMG/M metagenome (GOLD analysis project Ga0315553, IMG submission 203099) | Salt marsh sediment microbial communities from the Plum Island Ecosystem LTER, Massachusetts, United States - Salt Marsh Sediment SW1601-40 ... | reverse complement strand
TGCAGAGTTCCTGCACAGTCATCGGGGCGCCTTTGACGGAGTGATCCTCACTCTGCCCAACTTCGGCGATGAGAACGGTGCGCTGGCCGCCCTGAAGAACGCCGGTGTGCCGATTCTGATCCAGGCTTATCCGGACCAGCTGGAAAAGATGGCCCCGGAATTGCGGCGGGACTCGTTCTGCGGTAAGTTCTCGATCATGGACGTGTTCTGCCAGAATGGGGTGAAGTTCACCAACCTGAAGCCCCACACCGTTCATCCGAACAGCGAGTTGTTTGCCGCCAACATCGAATACTTCGACCACCTCTGTCGGGTCACTTCGAGCCTGAAAAACTTGACAGTCGGGGCCATCGGCGCCCGAACCACCGCCTTTAAAACCGTGAGGATCGACGAACTGACCCTGCAGCGCAACGGCGTCACGGTGGAAACCTTCGACCTTTCCGATTTGTTTTCCAGGATCGAATCTCTCGAAGACAATGACCCCCTGGTGGCCGACAAGACACGGCACCTGAAAGCCTACACCCGCTGGGACGGTATCCCGAAGCGTTCCCTGTCGACCATCGCCAAAATGGGCGCCGCCATCGACCGGATGGTCGAGGAAAACCAGCTCGATGCCCTGGCCGTCCGCTGCTGGATCGAAATGCAGGAGCAGCTCGGGATATCCCCCTGTGTGCTGCTGAGCGAGATGAACGACCGCGGCCTGCCGGCGGCTTGCGAACTGGACATCGGCAACGCCGTCATCATGACGGCTCTTTCCCGGGCCGGAGGAAACCCCGCCACGTGCCTGGACTGGAACAACAACTACGGTGATGAACCTGACAAGTGCATCCTGTTTCACTGCGGGTCCGCGCCTCAGAGCATGATGAGCCAAAAAGGACGGGTTACCGACCATGAAATTCTCAAGAACTCGTTAGGCCCGGGCCGAAGCTACGGCTGCAACGTCGGCCGGATAGCCCCCATGCCGATTACTTACGGCAGCCTGCTCAGCGAAGAGGGGAAGCTCAAGGTCTATCTGGGAGAAGGTCGGTTCACCGACGACCCCATACCTCCCGATTTCTTCGGGTGTGCCGGAGTGGCCCAAATCGACAACCTTCAAGATGTTCTGCAGACGATCGGCAACAGAGGTTTTCGCCACCACGTCAGTGCAGCCAGGGGACATCTGCTGGAGCCGACCCGGGAAGCGCTGGAGAAGTATCTGGGGTACGATGTGATCTGTCTGTGAGCCGGTTGCGCAGACATGAACAAACCTAATGGTTTGCGTCCAATCCTTGTTCGGAGGATTGAGCCGTGATAGAATATTATCAAAATCACAAGGAGGGATCTTATGAAAAAGATCTTTGTGCTCGTGCTATTACTTGGCTTGTTGGCTTCAACCACACTACTTGCCGGCGGTGGTGGCGGAGAAGCAGAGGCCAAACCGATCGTTATGAAGCTGGGTGAGACCCATGCGGCGGATTATCCGACCACCATGGGCGACCAGAAGTTTGCCGACCTGGTGAAAGAACGCACCAACGGCAGGATCATCATCGAGGTGTACCCCGCCAAGCAACTGGGCGAGGAAACAGCGGTGATCGAGCAGGTACAGTTTGGAGCGATCGAATTCACCCGCGTGAGCCTCTCCCCTATGTCCGCTTTCTACAAACCCTTCGACGCCCTGCAGATGCCCTATCTGTACAGGAACGCCGATCACATGTGGAGGGTGCTCAACGGTCCTATCGGGCAGAGGTTCCTGGATGCCGTGGAACAAGCCAACTTCGTGGGCCTGTGCTACTACGAAGGCGGGCAGAGAAGCTTCTACACAAAACCGCCGGTGACCAAACCCGAGGATCTAAAAGGATTGAAGATCAGGGTACAGGAAAGCGCCCTGATGGTTGGACTGGTGCAGTCCTTCGGCGCGATAGCCCAACCTATGCCCTTCGGCGAGGTCTATTCCGCTCTGCAGACCGGAGTGATCGACGGGGCGGAGAACAACTTCCCCAGCTACGACACCACCGGGCACTACGAGGTCGCCAAGTACTACATCATGGATTCCCACACCCGGGTTCCGGAGATCCTGGTGGCCAGCAAGATAGCCTTCGACAAGCTTTCTCCAAAGGATCAGGCCATCATCAAGAAGGCCGCGAAAGACTCCGTCGAATACCAGAAGAAACTCTGGGCGGAGAAAGTCGAAGTGTCCCGCAAGAAGGTCATAGCCGCCGGCTGCACGATCACGGAAGTGTCGGACAACTCGGCCTGGCAGGCTGCGGTACAGCCGATGTACGATGAGCTTTCCCCGGAGCTTCAGGCCGTGGTCAAGGAGATCCGTGCCGTCAAGTAGGCAATTGAACTACGGTCGATATCAGAAGGAGGGTCGTGGAGACCCTCCTTCGCTTTTAGACAACGATGGGAGGGAGTGATGAAAAGCATGCGGAAAATTATCAATACCGTCCACCTTATTACGGTGGTGGTTGCCATGGCCTTCCTGATCACTTTGGTCGTCATTATCACTGTACACGTGATGCTGCGCTACGTGTTCAAATCCGGTATCAATTGGTCGGAGGAGGTCGCCTCCAAGATCCTGATGCCCGCCTTCGTTTTTCTGGGCATGGCCGTGGGCGTGGAGGAGGGCCTGCACATCAACATCAATGTTCTGCCCCGGAAGTTGCCCTCTCTGATAGACAACATGCTCACCAACCTCAAGCACGTCTGCACGATCTTAATCGGCGTCGTGCTGGTCTACTACGGCATCTATCTGGTCAAATTTCAGAACCAGTTCGGGGTCGTGCTTCCGGCCACCGAGTGGCCCTCCTCCCTGCAGTTCATCATCCTGCCGGTAGCCGGGGGATTGATCATCTTGATCTCGATCCTGAACATCCTCAAGATGCCCAGGGACGAGAAGTACATAGACCGGATCATCGGTAGGCAAGAGGAGGGATAGAAGCGATGCAAACGGATATGACCGCCATCACCCTCCTTCTGGGAAGCTTCGTCTTTCTGCTGGTCTTGAGAGTTCCCATCACTTTCTCCCTGATCGTCTCCTCCATCCTCACGGGCTGGTATCTGAAAGTGCCCCTGTTGACGGTGGTCCAGCGGATGTCCGGGGGCATACAAAATTTTTCGCTTCTGGCCATCCCCTTCTTCATCCTGGCCGGAGGGATCATGGCCTACGGAGGCATCACCAACCGGATCATCGAGTTCAGCAACATCCTCATCGGCCGCGTGCGCGGCGGACTGGCCCAGGTGAACGTACTGGCCAGCATGTTCTTCGGGGGCATCTCCGGATCGGCCGTGGCGGACGTGTCCTCCATCGGGGTAATGATGATCCCCATGATGGAGAAGAAGGGCTACGACACGGACTTCTCCGTGGCCGTTACCGTCTCATCCGCCTGCCAGGGAATCATCATCCCTCCCAGCCACAACATGATCATCTACGCCTTCGCCGTAGGCGGGGCCGTATCGGTGGGGCGGCTCTTTCTCGGCGGCTTCATCCCGGGCATTATGCTCGGTATCTCCCTGATGATCATCAGCTATATCATCGCCGTCCGGAGAAAATATCCGAAAGAGAAAAGATACTCCTTCAAAGAGGCCCTGCGCATCACCAAGGACGCGGTCACCGGGCTGTTCACCTTCGTGATCATCATCGGCGGGGTCATCGGCGGGGTGTTCACCGCCACCGAGTCGGCGGCCATCGCCGTTGTTTACGCGCTGCTGGTGACGATATTCGTCTACCGTACGATGACCGTCAGGAAATTCATCAAGATCCTCTACGAGGGATTGAAAACCCTGGCCATCGTGATGAGCCTGATCGCCGCAGCCAGCGCTTTCGGCTACTTCCTGGCCTTTCTGCATGTGCCCGCCCTGGCCACAAAGGCGCTGCTGACCTTGTCCGAAAACCGCATAGTGCTGCTGCTGCTCATCAATCTGCTTCTCATACTTCTAGGCTGCATCATGGACATGGCGCCCCTGATACTGATCTGCGCGCCCATCCTCTATCCCGTAGTGGTCACGACCCTGGGCATGAGCCCAATCCAGTTCGGCATCGTGCTGCTGTTGAACCTGGGCATCGGTTTGTGCACGCCCCCGGTAGGATCGGCGCTGTTCGTCGGCAGCGCGGTGGGCCGGATCCCCATCGAGAAGGCGTCTAAAGCCCTGATCCCCTTCTACATCATGATGATCTGCGTGCTGCTGCTGATCACCTTCGTTCCCTTTTTCTCGACCTTTATTCCTGATCTGATAATGCCGGAGATAGTGGCCCAGTGATCGGCTAGATCCGGGGAATCGAGTTTCGGGAAGGCGGGTAGAGTAATTTCGAGTTAGTCCAGGAAGCGGCTAACCCATCGCTTCAGAACTTGTATCCGAAGGTACGCAGCATCTGCCTGCGCTCTTCCTTGTCTTTCGGTCCCTCCACGCCCTTGGGAGGGTAGCCGTCCACAACCCCGACGATACCCCTCCCCTGATCGGTCTGGACGACCAGGATCTTCAGGGGGTTGGCGGTGGCGCAGAAGATCCGGCACACCTCCTGACAGTCTTTGATCTGGTTGAGCACGTTGATGGGGAAGGCCTTGCGCAGGATCAGGTAGAAGCTGTGTCCCGCCCCGACCCGGCGGGCGCACTCGGCCGCCTGCTCGACGAGCTTCTCGTCGTTTCCCCCGGTGCGGATCAGACAGGGACCGGAGGCCTCACAGAAGGCCAGTCCGTATTCGCTCCCCGGGACCGAGGAGTTCATGATCTCAGCCACGTCCTCTACCGTTTTGATGAAGTGGGATTGACCGACGATGATGTTGCAGCCCTCCTCCCACTCCAGAGCTACCGCCTGGATCTCCAAAGCCATCACTACCTCCCCTCGCCGTCTATTTCAAGAATGGCGTCCAGCCGGATCTCTGCCGCGGCAACGGGCTGCTGGATGCCCCAATTCTCCAGAACCTCCGGGTGTATCTCCCCGATCACCCCGATCGGTCTGCCCTTATACACCACAGCCCCGGCCCGTCCCGGGATGAAGCGGGGATCCTCCAGGGGCTCCAGGGAGTACTGCCGGGACAGGAAGAAGAACAAAGCGGCCAGGTGCGAGTTCACGTCGTTGAAGCCGGCCTCCCGGTCGCAGGACAGGAAACTCAGGGCCGTCACGGTGCGGGAACCGTAGTTTTCCTCCTCAGCCAGGTAGGCCACCTTGCCGACCTCGAAGATGCGGTGGGGGTAGACTGCGTTGGAGGAGACCGACTCCGAGTACAGGAGGTTGGGCAGCTGGGAGTTGCGCAGCACTTCCAAACTCTCGCTCATCGGATTGGCGATCTCGATCAAATCCTCTCCGCTGGTGTTCATCCGCTCAACGAAATCCCTGCGGGATCCGAGGTAGCTGTAGATCATCTCCTGGTAGCCCTGCCCGACCAGGATCTCCCGCACCTCTCGGCTGAAGTGCTCGATCTCCGCGAGGCGTCCCACGGTGAACTCCTCCGGCCACATCGGCTCGAAACTGTTCATGCCCCGTCCGATCATGACCTCTTCGATCACGTCGACGGGGTGGAGAAAGTCGTTGCGGTACGGCGGCGGGCTCACAGTCAGCGTGTTTCCCGAACGGCTGACCTGATTTCCCATACGCCGGACGCAATCCTCTGCCTCCTCGGCTGAGATCTCCTCTCCCAGCAGCCGGGACGCCTCGCCGACCTCCAGGGACACAGGGCTCTGGAAGTAGAAGGGAGTGACGATCTGTCGCCCGTATGTCGTGTCGAATGGATACTCCACCCGCACCGGCAGGATCTCATAGCCCAGATCGGCGAAGTCGCAGGCAACGATCGAACAGGCCACCAGCAGGCTGTCCAGATCCGGACCTGTCAGCTCGACGAAGTGGTGGGAATCCCCGACCTCCACCGCCCCCAGATGGGCGCTGTTGATGATCGGGGGCATGCTCAACGTCTGCCCCTGGTCGTCCTCCAGGTAGGGAAAACGCTCGAAGTTTTCGATGATCCAGCCGAACTCCTGGCCCTTGGGATGGGTCTTGAGGATCTCCCGAAGGGACATCTCCCAGCTGTAATCGAGGGGAGTAAACCGAGTTGCATCCGGATCCGCGGCCCGGTAGTGCACCGGGAACTTCATCAGGTCGGCCCGGTACACCCCCATGGCGATGGTGCTGCGCTTGCGCCCGTAGTTCCAGCAGAGCTTCTCCTGGGAGTTGATCATCTCCACCAGCATGGCGTCGGTGACCGGCACCCCTCTGGCAATGAAGGCGGCGATGTAGGGACGGATCTCCCTCAACACCTTGTCCACCTGGATGACCCGCTCAGCGCTCTCGCAGGGGTCGCCCTGCTTCGACAGGAAGTCATACTGCGGCACCCTTCCCTCTCGAAAGGCCCGCAACTGCCGCACCAGGCCGGGACCGGACCAGAGATCCGGCCGGTTGGTGTCGTTTAGCTCGACTTTCAGGCTGTTCTCATCAGGCTGCCAGTCGTCGATCTCCGCCTTGGCCACCTCGAGCAGTTCGGCAAACTCCTGTTGAGTGGGCCGGATCCCGAGCATTTCGAAGAAGCTCGCCTCCTGCAGTTCGATCTTCGGCATGGCTTATCTCCGTCTCCTCAGTCGCACCTGCTCGATATCCGGGGTAAACAGATCCCGCAGGTCGTTCAGGCCCAGAGCAACCAGGGCCATGCGGTCGATCCCCAACCCCCAGGCCGCCACCGGCACCTCGATCCCCAGGGGTTTGGTAACCTCAGGCCGGAATATCCCCGATCCCCCCAACTCGAACCAGCCCAATTTGGGGTGGCGGATGTGGATCTCCACGGAGGGTTCGGTGAAGGGGAAGTATCCGGGAACAAACCTGTACTCCTCGGCCCCGGCCACCTCCACGGCGAACATCTTGAGCAGACCCAGGAGGGTTTTCAGATTTACCCGCTCCCCCAGTGCGATGCCCTCGGTCTGGTAGAAATCCGCCAGGTGAGTGGCGTCGACCTTGTCGTAGCGGAAGCAGCGCACCACCCCGAAGTAACGGCCCGGGACCCTGGCCCGCGGCAGTGTTTTGGCGGACAGCACGGTTCCCTGGCTGCGCAGGATCAGGCGCCGGGTGAAGTTCCTGTCGAAGGGATAACGCCAGCCCAGACTGCCCGTGTCCCAGCCGTTCTCGTGGCAGGCGGCCACCTGATCCAGATAGGGCTGTTCGATCTCCTTGGCGTGAGTCGGATTCTTGATGTAGTAAACGTCATGAATGTCCCGGGCAGCGTGAAACTGAGGCATGAACAGGGCGTCACAGTTCCAGAACTCCGTTTCCAGCAGGGGTCCGTCGAATTCTTCGAAACCCAGGGAGTTCAACTTGTCCTTCAGCTCCTCTAAAAACTCCACGTAAGGATTCTTCCGTCCCAGGAGCACCCGCTGCGGAGGTGTGTTGATGTTGTAGGAACGAAAAGAGGCGTTTTTCCAATCACCGCTGCGGAGAATCTCCGGCGTGATCTGCCCAATCTCCTCCCCGCTCATGCCGGCCCGGCGAAGCTCTTCAGCCGCCTGCAGTCCCGCCGGGGTCAAACGATAGGCAACCTGCTCCCGCTCCACCACTCGAAACATTCCCTTATCCGCCCCGCGCTTGCGGCTCAAAGACTGGATCAGGGCTTTCTGCTCCTCCGCCAGATCCTGCTCGGTTATCTTCGTCCGGTCGTCGAATCGCCGCAGCAGCTCCCGGACATCCGTCAAAGCGGCTCCAGATGAATCCTCGCCCGTCACGACCCGCTTTTCTTCATCCATAGCCAGCAGGCCGCGCTTTGACAGCGCCCCGAAGGCCGAACCCACATCCCTGTTCTCCAGCTCGAGTTTCTGAGCGATCTCCGGCAGCCTCAGGCGGCTTTTTTCGTCGTCCCGGACCAGAGCCAGCAGGCGCTCCTCCGGGGTGCCCTTCTCCCTGTACTCCATTCCCAGGTCGGTAATCGAGTACTCGGTAACCTTCCTCCGCTCGGTTTCCTCGATCAGCTGCTTCGCTTCCAGCCAGGAGAAGGCCTGGTTGCTCTGACCCGCTTTATAGTCCAGCTCCTGCTGCAGACGCTCGGGGGTGATAGAATCCCCGCGCTTGAAATGCAGCAAGACCCGAATTTCAAGAGGATGTAGTTCTTTGATCAGCTGTTGACGAGACATAGTATCCCTTAGAACTAATGATTGGCCGAGCCCTTGTCAAGACCTGCTCGCGATCCTACAGGGCCAGCTCCTCTTCGAACCTGGTGATGGCCTGGTCGAGGAATTCGATCCGCTTCTTGGCCAGCCTCCGGGCCCTGGGAAAGAAGAACGTTTCAGCGTATCCCCGCCAGCGCTTGAGCAGCTCGATCACCTCGCCCATTGTTTTGAGATGGTGCCAGAAAAAAGAACCGATGGACAACCTGATCAGGCCGATCGCGCCGACGGTTTCCAGGAGATTTGCGTCGTGGAGGAGTTTGCCCTCAATCGACGGCTCTTCCCCGGGCGGCTTGCCCTCTTCACCCGGCATATGATGGAGGATGGCCTGATACACCTCCTCGATCTTGCCCGACATGAATCCGGTTTCCCCGAGAATCGCCCTGGCTTTCTCCGCCGAGCTGGTCGGATGCCCGGAGCTCATCTCGATATCGTGAAGAAAACAGGCTGCGTGGAGCACTTCGTCGTCATACTCCATCCCTTCGCCGATCTTTCTGGCCAATTGGTAGATACGATAGGAATGTTCGTATCCGGAAGCCAGACGTCCGGCGGTCAGATCTTTGGCGTACTGCTGAATCAGCTTTCGCATGGGTCTACCCTCTCGGTTTTGTCTGCGGTCCCACAGTATTGTAAGAGATTGACGAATCGCCTGGCAACATTGCCGGTGCGCCCGTCCGCGGACCTGGATGCTATTCTGTCCTTGTAAACAGCACGCTGCTCCCGCTGATCGGCCGGCAGTGTAGGATCGACACCGGTTTACCCTCAGGGCGGTAGTACCGCTCGCCCAGCGCCGAGCAGACAGCCGGGATCGCCTTTTCATGAACCAGCAGCATCATGCACCCCCCCAGGCCCGCTCCTGCCAGTTGGGCTCCCAGGACACCGTCGACGCCCAGAGAAATATCGACCATCCTGTCGATTTCCGAAATGCTGCAATGGTAATCTCCGGGCTGCCACTGCAGCTGGGCTCTCATCACCCTTTCGAGATCCCCGCTTTCCAGATCATCGATCAGACCGAGCAGGTGGCTGTTGCCGGTTGGTGAAGCATGGGGCACCACATCACCCCCGGGGCGCAGGCGGACGATCCGATCTCCATCGTGGGAGACATTCATCAGCCGTCCGATTTCCTCCAGATTGGCCTCCCTCAGGGCATCGGCGAAGCGACGGGCGCGTTCGCACTCGGCCAATCCATAGAGTACCACCCCCCGGATCGGATAGATCCCATCCGCCGGTTCCTCGTGACTGTCGAACAGGGGCTGTAACTCTTCCGGAGGAATGAGTTTGCCGAGCTCCCCCCGCGTGATTCTCTCGGGAAGGTGGAGAAGGATCTTGTAGATCCAGCTGAGAGGGATGTTGAGAGTCCGTGAATTGACATCACGGAGATGTTGAATCAACGCAGCGTACTGGGGGAAGTACTTCTTGATCAACAGGGTGCCGATCCGGAAGCAGGCGACCCGATGGTTGAATTGGTCCTTGGCATTCGTGGTTTTCCGTGCCTGTATCCCGGAATCGCACACCAACAGGGCATGACCTTGAGGAAAGGGAAGGATATCCTCGACGGAAAATTCGAAAAAGGTGACTTTTACGACCTTGCCCCGCTGACCGTACTTGATGGCCGCATGATCGGCACTGCCTCCACGGGTTCCCACGAACCATTCTCCCTGGCCGCAGAGATCCACAAACTGCGCGGGAAATGTGTTCAAGCTGTTGACCGTCACCAGGGCTTCGGCCGCAGCCACCACCAGGGCTGAGGAGGAACTCAAACCCGCGGCGATGGGAATATTACCGCTGACCACCAGGTCCGCCCCGCACAGCCTGCGATCGGAAAACTTCTTCTGCAGCCGCAGGGCGGCGGCCTTGATGTACTGGGACCAGTCTCCCCCCGCATTCAAAACCAGGTGAGACACCTTCTCACTGTTGATTAGGGAAATCCAGTCATCCCAGGGAAGCTCGGAAATCAGCTCGCCGATAGAGAACCGTCGATCCGGGAAGCGTTCCCGTTCCAGATTGTACAGGCAAATTCTGTCGTCCTGGCGGGGTCGGATCACGACTATGGTCTCATAGCCGATAGTCATCAGATTGCAGTGTCCACCCTGATGATCCACGTGGCGGCCCATCAGGTTGACCCGGCCGGGAGAGCGGACAATCAATACCGGTTCGTCCGGATCGACAACCGAAGCCGCGTACTCGAGCAGACGGACGTATTCGTGGATGCGCCCGCCCAGAAAAACCTCATCCTGACCGTACAGCCGTTCCAACTCCCGCACCAGCTCGCCGGAACTCGTTTTTCCCGCCGCTGCATCCCGGAATGCACTTAACCATTCGCCGATCCGGCGGAAGTGGGTCCCTTCAGAAAGGGAAGGAGTCAGCTGCTGCTTGATCCTGGCCTGGATTGTAGCTTCGATCTCGAGGAGTTCGGCGGGATTGTTGAAGGCCATCACGGCGTGCTCATCCTCCACCTCGAGGGCTCTGACCACAAACTCCCTGCCGTCGGCATCCCGTGACTGGCTCAGGATGGTTATCATATCCGGCAGATACTCTTCCCTCTGGGCGTTTCTATTGTCGAGCCGCTCGAGCACGAACTCGAGAGCCTGCGTCTTTACCAGATAGACAGAGCTGTTGTACAGCCGGATGTTTTCGATCTCTTCGGGCCTCAAACTGATAGGCCTGTTCTCCCGATCGAGAAAATCAAAACGGGTCAACTCTTCAGGGATAAGCCTCAGTACTTCTTCAGCCGTCACTTCCCCCTGTTCTTCGATCAGCATCTTCCATAGCTCTCCGAAAGCGTCGGCGGCCTTCCGGTCGCTGAACTGCCCCCGGATCCGCTCGAGCATTTGCAGCCGGGAAAGGACACCGCCCTTCTCCGCTTCCCCGCGGAACTCCCTGTAAATCCGACGCTGCCGGATGTCCGCGGCCTCCACGTCAGCCAGCACGGACCCATCGGTGTGAAGCAGAATCCTGCCCAGGTTTGTGGTGCGTCCCCGCGGCAGAGCCAGGAAGGCCAGGTCGCAGTCCTGGGTGTAGAACAGGTCGAACAGCTGCTCGAGAACCTGGGGCTCGATCAAACGGTCTCCGGCTACGATCAGAACCTCTGCCCGGTCACTCAGTGCCCGCAGTACCTTGGCTCCCTGGCGCGCGGCATGAGCCGTCCCCAGCTGCTCGGCCTGATAGGCATAGATCACATTCTCCGCCGTCACGGTGTCCATGACCTGCGCAGCCATGACGCCGACCACGACTATGTGGTGGGCAATGCCGCAGGCATTGTAGGTCTCCAGGCTTCTGTTGATGGCTGCCTTCCCGTCGATGGGGAAACAAACTTTGTGAAGATCGGCGGACTGCATCCGGGTCCCCTTGCCTGCAGCCAGGATAATCGAATATTTAGGAGCCCTCATCAGCTCATTCCTTCCCCGCTTTCGAATCGGAGACGTAGAGAGTGAGGATTTTCAGGGCATTTCCTCCCGCGATTTTATCGAACACCTCGGAGGTTATCTGGCTCTCTTCACGAAGTGTACGCAGATATCCCAGATGGGGCATCCTTCCATCTACACCGCCGAAACACACATCTGTGCCGAACAGAATCCTGTCCTGGAATTCCGTGAGGAAGCTTACACCAAAAGCCTTGTCACGGCTGATAGCGTTGAAACCGCTGTTGGCAGAGATATCGGCGTACAAATTGGGATAGCTTCGCAGCAGACGGCTCAGAGCTCCTTCCTTGCGAATCGGCCCGGTGGGATAGATGAATTTCATTTCCGCTGTGATATCTCCTTCGATTTCCGCCCAAAAGCCCGGCGCATGACCGATCACCGTGGTATCAGGAACAGCCTGCAGCAATCTCTCCAGGCGGGGAAGACCGATTTCGTCATACAATCCATATACACCTCGCCCGGGGCCTGTGCAGTGAAACAGCACGGGAAGGTTAAAATCAGCGCATTGGCGCAAAAGACTGATAACCCTGGGATCATCCACGGCGATGTTGGCGGTAATTTCACCGATGCCGACGCAACCGAAGTCCCGGAACCGTTTCAGGATCCAGGAGAAATCGGCATCTGGCGGATTGTCGACTTGGTGCGACTCAAGATTTCCGAGGCAGCCCATCCGGGGATCGAGATTTCCGAAAGCAATGATCCGATCCGAATACTCCCGGGCTGATTTAAGCTGACTGAGGAGATCCCCGTGCGGGCAGAAAAGGACGGGGGCTTTTATACTTTCCGGAGATACCCCCGAGGGGAGCACCACCGCCTTGTCGATTCCTTCTTCATCCAGGCGTTCAATAAGCCCCTCCCAGGTGACGGGTAAACGGTCCATCCGCTCTGGGGTGCGATGATCTCCCACATGGGTGTGGAAATCAATAATCATGTCTCCATTCCTCACTCATCGAAAAAAAAGGAAACAGCCGCGGAATATCCTTCTTTTCAAATCCGGCTCCATACTCGCACCCTTCAAAGGCTTCGGCGTAGCGCACTGCGCGCCCCTGCTCTTCGCCGTACAGCTCAATCAGAACCTGCCGATATTCGTTGGCAATGTTTTCAAAATACGGCATTCGCCAGGAAGCCAGCCACCTCTTTCGCTGTTCCGAATCGGCAGGCACCTGGCCGGAGATTCCCTGGTTAAAGGGAAGCCACTCGTAGAACTGTGATTCGTGGCAGTGCATCATCTCTACCTTTTTCTCGATCACCTCATCGATACCCACCACGACATCGGGCTGAAACGGAAGGGGCTTACGGAATCGATCGTGCATATAGCAGATCTTGGGGGTCCGTAGCAGAATTTCGGTCAAAGCCACCATGTTGGGCACCGTAACGATGTAAGAGGCATCCTGGACAAGCTGTGAGGTATAGCGATGATCGGGATGATAGTCATTCGGCCTGTGGGTGATGATCAGATCCGGATTGTATTCCCGGATAATCCGGATAATCAACTTGCGATTGGCCACCGAGGGCTCCAGCTCACCATTGTGCAGATCCAGGATCTCATACTCCGCCAGCCCAGCCGCCCGGGCCGCTGCCTGGGCTTCTGCGTAGCGCCGACGAGCCAGCTCGACACCCCCGATTTTGTGATGCCCCGTGTCGCCGTTTGTTGTGCTCAAGAACTTGACAGTATGTCCCTGAGCGATGTATTTCAGAGCCAAACCCCCGCAGCGGACATCCGCGTCATCGGGATGAGCACCGATAACTAAGATCTTCAACTTGTCTTCTGCCATTTGATCTCTCCGTCGCGGTTTCGATCGCGGCTGCCGGCGATATCCTCCTGGACAACGCTCGCTAATCACCTCGATCCTTGAGTATAATAGAGAACTCTCGGGAAAGACTACACAAGGAAGACTATTATGAAGACGGCAATCATTGACGGGAAAGTGATCACACCGTTCCGGATGATCGAAACGGGATCCGTGGTCGTCGAAGACGGAAAGATCATCGATCCCATCGGATTTTGGGATGTAAAAACGATGCACAAGCTCGTTCCGGCCGACTGCTATGATGAAAACACGTACTGTATTCCTTCAGATGAACCCCCAAGGGACCGATTCTCTCCCGACCCCCGCACTTCGGACAGCCGCGACCAAGCCGTGCGAATGGCCCGGTACATGGACATGGCGACACTGGGGACCGGAAAGGGTGCGGTTTTCCCCTTTGGGCACGGCGGACCGGGGGAGATTCAGCCGGTGGTGATCGAACGCACATCGGAATATAAAATCCTCGAATACGAGGGGGGGTGCCGGCGAAAACACGGCTACAATCCCCACTCGATCATGTACTACCACTTTCCGGTACAGACCGAAGCGGACCTGGAAACCCTCGAGCTCCCCAATATGAAGAACGCCGAACGGTTCCAGGATATCGAAGCGGACTGTCGATATTTCAAGGCCGCTGGTTTCGCGACCACCGGCGTGATCCAGGGTTTCTTCTCCGGAGTCCACAATTCATTCATGGATTTCCAGGACACCATGGTTAATATGCTGCTGAAACCGGATTTCATCAAACGGTTAACAAGTACTCTGGCCGCCATGAATCTCGATGCCGTTGAGATGCTCCTGGACAGCGGGGTGGAGATCATCAATGTCTGTGATGATCTGGGAAACGCAGACGGATTGCTGATGTCGCCGGAGCTCTTCCGCGAGTTCTTCCTTCCGTGGTACGACGAACTTACACGGAGGGTTCACGGCCGGGGGGCATTCATCCATCTCCATTCCCATGGAAACATCGCCCCGCTGCTTCCGGATCTGGCGGCTATCGGGATCGACATCATCAATCCCTTCGATTGGGAGGAAAACCCGAACCTGCCGGAACTGGTGCGGCGGTTTGGGAAACATTTCGTTTTCTGCGGAGGATGCGTGGGGGATTTGTATCGCCATACGATGGAGGAGGTACAGTTTGTAATCCGTCGGGCCTGCAGTCTATCGGAGGTGGCCGAGAGAGGATACATCCTGTCGATCAGCGGCATTACCGACGATCTGTCGGTCGACGACTGGAACGACTGGCGGAGTATCGTGAATCGAGCAAGGGAGGAAGTATGAAACGCTGTTCGAAAGAAACCCTGATTAAATTTGGTGTTGAGTTCTTGAAAAACAAGGGGGTTTCAGAACAGAACGCCCAAACCATCGCCGAGATTGCCGTAAAAACTCAGGCCATGGGTATCCACACTCACGGTATGGCGGTGTTTCCTTATTTCAATCAAAACATCCCGGAGCCAATAGACCCGTCTGCCGAACCGGAGGTGATCAAAGAATCCGGAGCCACTGCGGTCATTGACGGCAACTATGGCTTCGCTCAGTTGGCACTGAGCGTGGCAAAGAAAGTCGCCGTGGAAAAAGCCTCAAAACAAGGTGTGGCCATGGTTACGGTCAGAAAGTGCTGCTGGTTTGGAGCGCTGGGACCGTATCTTCACTCCCTTACACAGCAGGGCTATATGGCCCAGCTCTGGGCTCAAACCACGACATGTCGGGACGCAGCGCCGTATGGCGGGATAGATGCTAAGTTCTCCACCAATCCCATTGCCATGGCTTTTCCCACCAAGGGAGATCCGGTTATATCCGACTTCTCCACGACCACGATTTCCATGGGCAAGACCAAACGGATGGTCCAAAACGGTCAGCAAGCGCCCGAACCGATCTTTCTCGATGCTAAAGGGAATCTCAGCACGGACCCAAAGGTCGCTTTTGAGGGAGGATCTGTGCTGTTCATAGGTGGTGCCCATTTCGGCTACAAGGGGTATGGGATGTCCCTTTGGGCTGAGGGTATCGCCGCTCTGGCCGGGGGGGAGTGTAACAATCCGGAAACAAAAACGAGTCAATCCGCAGGACTGACCGTAATTGACCCCAAGGCGTTCGCTGGAGACGAGTACTACTACAAAGAGATTGAGCGATTCAAAGCACATATGCTAAACAGCCGCGTGCGTCCTGGATTCAACAATATCCGCCTACCCGGCCATCGGGTCGTGCACAACCTGCAGGAATCCGAACACACGGGAATTCCGATAGAGGAAGAGCTACTTGAAACACTAAACGCTTTGGCTGAACAGCAGGGGATTGCTCTAATTTCTGCGGAATGAGAGGAAGGATCATGGAAGACCTTGCCCTCCTAGAGGGATCTCGAGCATTCCGGAACCTCTCCCCGTTTCGGACAGCGTGCAAACCCGTATGTTTTAAATTCCCTGGTTTAACTAGTTTACTCGTTCGCCCATAGCACCGGAGCATCCGTCAGCTTGGCACGGGATAGCTTTGCGAATATAATGCATAGCGCAATGAGCAGCGAACAAGAACTCCATCAGATGCACCTGGAATTGGGAAACCAGGAACTGAAAGAGATCATCGAAATCGCCTCGCAGATCACGGCTCAGCTGGATGTGGAAAACATCATTAGAAACGTCGTGCTGAGCTTCGTAGCCAAATTCCAACCTACCACGGTAACCTGCATCCTACCGAACGAACTCGATGAGAACCTGCCCCATCTCTTCCACTTCAAGGGCTTGAAGCAGGGTAAACTGGACCTGAAGATCTCCTCTATTGACACGATTCTTTCGTTTCTCGGAGAAAATGAATACAATCAGATATCTTTCGCCTACTTCAAAGAGAATTTTCGTGACAAAACGGTCGTTCGACAGTTCGAAATCATTCAGCCGGATATAATCGTTCCCTTGAGAACCGATAAGGGTGTCTGCGGGCTCATTCTTCTGCCTTCGAAGCAGGACGGCGGATCCTATTCCCTTCTGGACATCCAGTACGTCACCCAAATCATCCGTTTTGCTTCGATCGCCATAGAAAACGCCAATCTGTTCTGGCAGGCGACTACAGACACAATGACCAAATTGTTCTCCCACCACTTTTTCCGGCAAGACCTGGAAGAGGAGATCGCCAGAGCTCACCGTTACGGAACGACTCTGTCCCTGATCATGTTCGACATTGATCACTTCAAGAAATTCAACGACACCTACGGGCATCTGCAGGGAGATACAATCATCAAGGAAATCGCGAAAATCCTGCGGGCATCGGTGCGCACGATCGACTTCACCGCCCGCTACGGAGGGGAGGAGTTTGCGGTCATTCTGCCCGAAGTCAACTCCAAAGGTGCGGCGGTGGTGGCCGAACGCATCCGTAAAACCATAGAGCAGCACTCCTTCAGCGGTGAAGAGGAGTCTCTGTTCGTGACCGTGTCAATGGGTGTGGCTGAGTTCAAACCGGCCCGCATTCGCTCCGCCTCCCAGTTGATAGCGGAGGCGGATAAAGCATTGTATCAGTCCAAAGAGATGGGCCGAAATCGGATTACTGTACAAGGATAGAGCTGCTCCGGCCGTGTGGTTGCGCCGTCGGAGCGCGCAATGCACTTGACTTTTCCCTTGAAAATCAGTAACTAAAGCCCGCTTAAGAGAAAAACTATGAAAAATGTTGTGTATTCGCTCATTGCTGTCATTTTTCTCTCCTGCTCGGGGAGTGTGAACAACGGGGAAGCGGCCTACCCCGGTATACTCACTCCGGAGACGATCGAGTTTCTGCTTTCCGAGAAACCCGAGGAAGTGGATCCGGGCCTGTATCTGTACAGAAACGAGCTGACCCGACCCCTGGTGGAGAACTTCTACAACCGGGAAACCGCCGACGTTGAAATCACCGATGCAATCCTGGCGGCAGCGGACAGCAATGACATCTCCCTGCCTCTGGCGTTCTCACTCGCCTGGGTTGAGAGCTCATATCGGGTACGAGCGTTGAATTACAACTCCAACTCGGTGGATCGGGGGCTGTTTCAGTTGAACTCCCGGACGTTCCCCAACCTGAAGGAGGAACAGTTCTACAATCCCCAGACCAACGCCGAGCACGGTCTGGCCCATTTCCGCTACTGTATTGATGTCGGTAAAAACGAAGTGGTGGCTCTGGCCATGTACAATGCCGGTGTCAACGGGGTACGCCGAGGCACACCATACAGCACGCTGCATTTCGTAGCCAAGATCCTGGACAACGAGAGGAAACTCCTCGAATCATTCGAACAGATGCTCACCGACAACGGAGAGATCGCCGAGGTCCTGGTGAATCTGCCCTCATGATCGTCGTCCTCGAACACAACATCAATCCCTCGGACAAGTTGCACATCGTTTCGTTCCTCGAAGACAAGGGTTTTCGAATCCGGGAGATCCAGGGCGAGGAAGAAACGATTCTGGGGGCTGTCGGCATCATTCCCATTGACCTTAGGCAGGTGGAGATCCTCCCCGGTGTGGCCCGGGTCATCCCTATCACAAAGCCGTACAAACTGGCTTCCCGGGAGTTCAAAAAAGAGGACACCTCTATACCCGTTGGGCCGGTGAAGATAGGGGGTTCCCGGATCGCCGTCATCGCCGGCCCCTGTTCGGTGGAGTCCCGCCAGCAGATTCTGGAAGTCGCTTCCCTGGTGCGGGAATCCGGCGCAGTTATCCTGCGGGGCGGAGCCTACAAACCCAGGAGCTCCCCCTACGCCTTTCAGGGTCTGGGGGAAGAGGGGCTGAAGTACTTAAAGGAAGCCGGAGAGGCGAACGGAATGCCCGTGATCTCGGAGATCGTCACTCCGGAGCACACGGAGATGTTCGCCGCATACACGGACATCCTGCAAATCGGCGCCCGAAACATGCAGAACTTCGAGCTGCTGAAAACCGTCGGAGCCCTGCACAAACCGGTGCTGCTGAAGAGAGGGCCGGCCGCCACGATACAGGATCTGCTGATGTCCGCCGAATACCTGCTGGCCCACGGGACCGACTACGTGATGCTCTGCGAACGGGGTATTCGGACCTTCGAAACTTATACCCGCAACACCCTGGATATCTCCGCCATCCCGGTTGTGAAGAAGCTCAGTCATCTGCCGATCCTGGTGGACCCGAGCCACGGTACGGGCATACGGGCCAAGGTCATTCCTATGGCCCTGGCTGCAGTGGCCGCCGGCGCCGACGGACTGATCGTGGAGGTGCACACCGATCCGCAGAAGGCTCTCTCCGACGGTCCTCAGTCACTGTACCCCGAGCAGTTTGAAAAGCTGATGCGGGACATACAGGCTCTGACCCCGGTGTTGAGCAAGGAGCTTGCCCGGCTTCCGGAGGAACTTCCCCGGGTGCCCCCCTACACTCCGGCCGTGTCGAGCGAAGAAGGATCGCTCAAGGTCGCTTTCCAGGGTGAGCCCGGCGCGTTCAGCGAAAACGCGCTGCTGCGCTATTTCCCCGACTCGGTTCAGTCCCTGCCGCTCAAGGAGTTCCGGGATGTCTTCGAATCGGTGCTAACGGGAAGGTGCCACTACGGGATCATCCCGATCGAGAACACCCTGACCGGCTCCATACATCAGAATTACGATCTTCTGCTGCAGTATCCGGATATCCGCATCGTAGGTGAAAAAACAATCCGGATCATCCACAATCTCATCGGGTTGCCCGAGGCGCAGCTGAAAGACATCAGGCGGGTATACTCCCACCCTCAAGGGCTGTCCCAATGTTCCCGTTTCCTGGACGCTTACCCGGCGTGGGAGAAAATCCCCTTCTACGATACCGCCGGATCGATCGCCTTTATCGCCGAGCAGGGAAACAAGGGAAACGCCGGCATCGCCAGCTCGGACGCGGCCAAGGTTCACAAGATGAAGGTGCTCAAAGAGGGAATCGAGACGGACAGCCAAAACTATACCCGCTTCGTGATCATCGCCCGGGAAGAGCTGGCCCTGGCCGAGGGCCGAGGGGGAAAAGCCAATCGGGCTTCCCTGGTATTTTCCACTGCCAATACGCCGGGATCCCTGTTCAGCGTGCTCCAGGTGCTGGCCGAGCGCAGCATCAACATGGTGAAGCTGGAATCAAGGCCTATTGCCGGCAAACCCTGGGAAGAGATGTTCTACGTGGATGTCGATATCCCTGAGGAGGAGAATGCGTTCCAGGACGCCCTGGAGGAACTGTCGGGGGTTACGGAAACGCTGCGCACTCTGGGCCTGTACACCGTGTAGGAGAGTTTCATTTCGGCGGTCCGGAGACTCCCAGCTGTTGTAACCGAACCTCCTGTTCTTTGAGCCAGACATACTCGTAATGCTGTGATTTTTCACTAGCGTTTACCCACCTGGGAAGGCAGGGCATGCAGGAAATGAGCACGTTCAGCCCCTGCAGCCGTCTGTACACCAACTGCAGCTCCCCGATATTCTTCTTGAGAAACGTGTCGACCTGCTGCTCCGAGGCTTCGCTCAGGCGGGCGAAGGAAGTGCTGTCCGGCTGACTCAACGCATCGAAGAGGGAGATCTTCCTGCGCACGCTCTCGACAAATTTCTGGAAGTCGATCGACTCGATTTGGGTGGTGGAACTCCGGGAATCAAAAAAGCGGATCTCCACAGTCCAACTCTGTTCACGGTTTTGAAACCTCCTCTGCAGCCAGGAACGAAGCCTTCCCCTCAGACCGTGCCTGATCTTTCCCAGCAGCTCCCGGTTTGCCAGAATCTTACGCAGCGTATCCTGGAGACGATCTCTGGCAGGCAGAATCAGGCGAACCGCCTCCATGAGAATGACCCTGTAGTCCATTTTCTTCTGAATGTCTGCAGGCTCTTCTTTGGTTACTCTCAGCGCAGAGAGGGCTTTGTTCTGCAGCTGCGAAGCGTCTTTGGAAAACTCCTCCTTCAGTAGCTCATTCGCCAGATCCCGGTAAAAGGGCTTTCCCTTCATGGTCGCTGCAAATCTAGCTTTGAGTCTCTCGTATGCTTTGTCCGCGCTGACCGCATAGACAGTCTCCAATTTCTGCCGCACGGAATCGAGAACCTGCTGCCGGAGCATCAGCTTGTAGCTCTGTCGCAGAAATCCGAGGATCTCCTTGAGCTGAGCCAGGATGGTTCTAGACAGCCTCTGCATCTGGGTGAGGGAAGTAGAGATAATCCCGGTGGATACGTTGTCGCTGCCCGGGCGGATCTTGCCCAGTGTCTCCGCCAAAACCGCGGTAGTCGCATCCGGAGAGGTCTCGCTGAGGTTCGTCCAGGTGATGTACTGCGTCAACTCAATGATCCGCCGCACCCGCTGCAGATCTATGAAGTCCAAACTGAATTGATAGGTATTCAAAAATTCCAGTTGGGCATGAAGGGCACTCATCCTTTGACTGAGTTTTTCACTTTTCTCCATATCCAGGATGTCTCCCTTGGGGGGGACCTCGATCTCCGATATTTTCTGCTCGTACTTGTAGGGATCCTCCTGAATCAGGGCTTTGCGCTGCAGAATGTTGTACAGATTTTCGAAAAGGGTCTGGAATAATCGAAAGCTCTCTTTAAGCCGGGGAAGGGTGTTTTCCTCGAGAAAGCGACGCTTGGCTTCGACCGCCGCTTCCAGTTGCGCTTGAAAGCCTGCGGATTCTGGCATATACAGGAGTATAGATTATAGATCTGTACGTGGACAAGCTCTTCGCAGATGTGGGGATATCGACATGGGGCAGATAACCAGATTCAAACCGGAAAAACTGGTGATGCCGATTCTCATTTCCCGTACACAGATGCGTTATTCCCTTCTCCAAGCTCTCCAAGCGCGCTACGGCCCGATCGACTACACGAGTGTTGATCTGCCCTTTTCCTACACCCACTACTACGACGAAGAAATGGGGACTCCCATCACCCGCTTCTTCATTTCCTTCCTCCGGCTCGTCGATCCCGGCACCCTGAGTCAAATTAAAACCCAGACGAACGTGTTGGAAAACCGCTTCACCGAGGCGGGGAAGCGCAAGGTGAACATCGACCCGGGGCTGCTCAACCTCAGCCGTTTCGTTTTAGCATCGAGCAAGGATGGCTCCCATCGGATTCCCCTGGCCGACGGTGTGTTCGCCGAGGTTACACTGATGTACGAAAAGGGCCGCTTCCGGCCATTGGAATGGACTTATCCGGATTACCGGAGCGACGAGTACCTGGGGATCATGATGGATATACGGAATCTGTACAAAGCTGCAGCTCGGGGCAGCGATTGAACCGGCCGCTTCTCTCCCCCGGTTCTCACAGTAGTGTCTCCTCCAGCCACAGAGAAACGGCATCGCTGAAATCGGACTCATCACCGGAGCTTACCGTCGGAAAGAGGCTGAGAAGCTCCCGGGGTGCATCGTTCACCACGAAGCTGCGCGCCGCCCATTTCAGTAGATCCAAATCGTTATAGTCATTGCCGATCGCCATCACCCTCTGTTCCCGGATCTCCAAATCACGGGCGATCCGGCTGGAAGCCCGGGCTTTCGAGACCTCTTTGGAGAAAACCTCTATCCAGCGGGACCGCCCATCCAGCGGCGAGGTGGTGCGCACCACCGCCAGGCAATCCAACTCCCCGCGGATCTCCGGGTAGTTGGAAACCGTGCGAAAATGCGGCTCTATCGCCACCAACTGGCAGGCTTCCCCCGAAGGAATCTGTTGGGGCCGTCCTGGGATTGCGAAATCCTTGTACAGCCTGCACCGTGCTTCGAAATCCGGATTCGGCTTCCCCGACGGGAAGAAGAAAAAATGATGGTTCTCCGGTATGGGCCGATGCACCATGAAGTCCAAAGAGCGGCGCGACAGGGAGGCAAAGGCCAGGAAAACTTCCTCCTGGCTCATCGAGGAGCTGTACAACAACTCCTGCCGCGGCCAGGCCAGGATCCCCGCTCCCGAGGAAAAAACGAGAAAATCGATCGGAAAACCGGGAGGCAGCACCTTGTGGGCGGAAAACAGGTGCCGTCCCGTTGCGATCACCCGGATGATCCCCCGCTCTCCCAGATCCAATAGAGTCTGATAGTTGCGTGCGCTGATCCGGTGGTCTTTCTGGAACAGGGTCCCGTCCAGATCGGTCACCACCATTGCCTTTGCTTCCATAGCCGCTGCTCAGCTTCAATATAGCTGGTTTTGCCTTTGAAAATAAGCCTGATCAGCTTATAATATTCGAAGAGAGGCACTGCAGTTTATCAAAACTCCAACGGAGAGATTGTGGCAGGTAAGAAGATACATTTTGCGATGATCGAGGCCGGCGGTGGTCACAAAACACCCGCCCTGGCGGTGATGGAGTCCCTGGAGGAACTATTCCCCGGGAAGTATCAGATCAAGGTCCTTGATTTCATGAAGGACATTGGGGGTACGGATCTGGACGAGTTCCATAAGAAGGCTTGGAAGTACCTACTGAAGCACCCGGACCTGACCAAAGGCATCCAGACCTTCGATTTCATCACCGGGCCGGTAAACATCCAGATCTACAAACTGCTGCGCGATCGGTTCAGCAAACACGTGATGCGCTACCTCTACAATGAAAAACCCGATCTGGTCTTCTCAACCCACTACTTCAACACGATGTCCATAGCCCATATCAGAAAAACCTACGAAATCGGACCGATCCTCATCAACTATCTGACCGAGATCTTCGACTTCGATTCCTACTGGTACCTCAAAAACGTAGATCACTACATCGTTGCCTCGAAACAGGCCGAAAAAAAGCTGCTGAAGAAAAAATTCCCCCGGGAAAAACTGCACCTTTTCCCTTACCCCGTGCGCCGCAGCTTTTTCGAAATCAAGCGCAGCAAGACGGAAATACTCGATTCTCTCGACCTCGACGATCAGCGAAAAACCCTTCTGGTAACTCTGGGCAGCGAGGGAATCGGATCGATCTACAGGATGATCGAGACCCTTGTCCAAAAGGAATTTACACTCAACGTGATCGCCGTGACCGGGAAGAACGAACAACTGCGCAATCAGTTGGTACAGGATTTCGGTTCACCGGATCAAAAGACCAGAGTCCTGGCTCTCGGTTTCCAGGAAAATATCAACGAACTGATCTACGCCTCGGACTTCTGTCTCATCAAACCCGGCCCGGCAACCACCTGGGAAGTGCTGTCGATGAAAAAACCGATTATATTCTTCGAGAGCGCCCAGCTCAGTGAAAACCCGAACATCAAATTCGTAGTGGACAATCGTCTGGGCTACTACGCCGGGAATATGCCACGCAAGCTCTCCCAGATCGTGGACTGGTTTTTGGGCGGTTACGGCCTGCAGGAGTGTGAAAAGGCTTACGAGGATATCACCATGGAAAACGGTTCTACCGCGATTGCCCGATTCCTGGATCAGATCCTACAGGGGGTATAGCGGATTGGCACAGCGGTTTTGAGGTCCCGTAGTCTCAGCCTCCGGCAATAATCGGTCGAACTTCGACCTGCGCCTCATCAGGTACAACAGCGCTGTCCCAAGCTTTTCGCCGAACGATTGTGCCGTTGACCCGTACGAGCACGGATGGAAAGTTGTAGCCCAGGATGTCCAGAACCTCCCGGACCGTTAGTCCTTCATGCCAATCCAGCTGTTTGCCCTTTGCCGTTATCACGCCGCGATCCTCGATATGTCGTCGGTATTTCGCTCTCATATCATTGATGCCGGCAGCGGGTCAATAGCGATGTTCTTGACGGCATACTGAAGCGGTAGTATCGTTTTTGTTGAAAATAGATGATCCGAACATTCGAAGAGCTCGAAGCCCAGGCAAAAACAAAACCTTCCCGAAAACTCGCCCTGGCCATGGCTGAAGAGGTGGATGCGCTCAAGGCTGTGATCATGGCCGCCGGAAAGGGAATCGTTGAACCGATCCTGGTGGGCAACCAGCAGGCCATAGCCGAGATTGCCGAGAGGGAGGGCATGGATCTTTCCCGCTTCCGCATCGAGCCGGCGGATGGAGAGCAGCAGTGCGCCGAAAGGGCGGTCGAGCTGGTGCGTGAGGGGGAAGCGGCGGTGCTGATGAAGGGGCGAACCCCTACGGCGGTGATCATGCGGGCGATCCTCCATCGCCACGGCGGGCTTCGAGGTCCCAGCGTATTGTCCCACGTATCGATCATCCAGATCGACAAGTACCCGAAACTGCTGCTCATGTCCGATCCGGGGATCAATATCGCCCCGGATCTGAACACCAAAGTGGCGATCATCGAAAACCTGATCTACGTGGCTCACAAATTGGGCATTAAGAAACCAAAGGTGGCGGTGATCGCAGCGGTGGAGAAGGTCAATCCGATCGCGATGCCCGTTACTGTGGATGCAGCCCTGCTGAGCAAGATGTCCGAACGCGGTCAGATTTCCGGCTGTATCGTGGATGGACCCTTTGCTCTGGACAATGCCCTATCCCGCAAATCCTGTGAGACAAAGGGAATCCGGACGGAGGTAGGGGGGGACGCGGATGTTCTGCTCATGCCGGATATCGAAGCGGCCAACATCTTCTACAAGACCCTGGCTTTTCTTACAGACGCCAAAATCGCCGCCTTGACTATCGGCGCCAAAGTACCCGTGGTCTTGAGCTCTCGCTCCGACAGCGACACCATCAAATACAATTCCATTCTGGGGGCGGTTTCGATAGCCTAACCCAGCCCCGAAGATTGCGATATAATAGATCGAAAGGAGTAAGCTATGCCCCGGATAACCTATTTGGGACACTCAGCGTTCACCGTGGAAGGTTCGAAAGGGCGGATAGTAATTGATCCATTTCTATCCGGCAATCCCTTGGCCACAGCCGGCCCGGAAGAAATCGAAGTCGACTATGTCCTGCTGACCCACGGCCACGGTGACCATCTGGGAGACGGAATCGAGATCGCCAAGGCCAACAACGCCACCATCGTGGCACCGAATGAGCTGGCCATCTACTGCTCCGGAAAGGGAGCCCAGATACACCCGATGCACATCGGCGGCGCTCATGAGTTCCCCTTCGGCAGGGTCAAGCTGACGATTGCGCATCACGGCTCGCTCGCACCGGACGGTACCTGCACGGGAAATCCCTGCGGTTTTCTCGTCACCATGGATGGAAAGACCTTCTATCACGCGGGTGACACCGGACTGTTCTACGATATGAAATTGATCGGCCAGATGAACAAGATCGACCTGGCTGCTCTGCCTATCGGAGACAACTTCACGATGGGAATCGAGGATGCGGTTATGGCGGCGGAATTCCTCCAGGCCGGATTGTACCTGCCGATGCACTTCAAGACCTTCGAGGTCATCGATGTAGAACCCGGGGAGTTCGTAAAACAGGTTCAGGCCAAAGGCCAAAAAGCCCGCGTGCTGCCAATCGGAGAGAGCCTGGAGTACTGAACATCTATCTCGCCGGCCAAAATGGGGAGGCAGGGCATGCCCGAGGAGATCGAAAAACAAAAAGAAGAATGGGAGCGGGAGGCCGTCGAAGCGCTGATCAGCCGTCATCCGGAACGAAGGAGTGAGTTCGTTACCGGATCGGACAAGCCGGTGGATCGGCTTTACCTTCCCGAAGGCTTCTCCGAGGCTGAGTACCTGGAAAAACTGGGGTTTCCCGGGCAGTATCCGTATACCCGTGGGGTACACCCCACCATGTACCGGGGTCGGCTTTGGACCATGCGCCAGTACGCCGGCTTCGCCACCGCCGAGGAGTCGAACCGGCGGTATCGTTACCTGCTGGAACAGGGACAGACCGGGCTCTCGGTAGCCTTCGATCTGCCTACCCAGATCGGCTACGACTCCGACGATCCCCGGGCCGAAGGAGAGGTCGGGAAGGTCGGGGTGGCTATCGACACCTTGAAAGACCTGGAGATCCTCTTCGACGGCATCCCGCTGGACAAGATCTCAACCTCCATGACCATCAATGCGCCGGCTGCCATCCTCCTGGCTATGTACATCGCCGTGGCCGAGAAACAGGGAGTGGGGAAGGAAAAGCTGCGGGGCACGATCCAAAATGACATCCTGAAAGAATACGTGGCTCGGGGAACCTACATCTTTCCCCCCGAACCTTCGATGCGTCTGATTACCGACATATTCGCCTACTGCAGCGGGGAAGTTCCCCTGTGGAATACTATCAGCATCTCCGGTTACCACATCCGGGAAGCCGGCAGCGACGCCTCTCAGGAAGTGGCTTTTACCCTGGCCAATGGGATCGAGTACGTCCGTGCTGCCGTCAAGGCAGGACTGGACGTGGATGATTTCGCGGGCCGGCTTTCATTCTTCTTCAATGCCCACAACGATCTGCTCGAAGAGGTGGCCAAGTTCCGGGCAGCGCGCCGGATATGGGCGCGGATCATGAAGGAACGATTTCAGGCCACCAAGCCGAAATCCACAATGCTGCGCTTCCACACCCAGACCGGGGGTTCGACCCTAACCGCCCAACAGCCGGACAACAACATCGTCCGGGTGGCAATCCAGGCCCTGGCCGCCGTTCTGGGAGGAACCCAGAGTCTGCACACGAACAGCCGGGAAGAAGCCCTGGCCCTGCCTGCGGAGGAATCGGTACGCCTTTCCTTGCGCACCCAGCAGATTCTGGCCTACGAGTCCGGGGTAACCTCCACCGTGGATCCCCTGGCCGGGTCCTACTGCCTGGAGGCGCTTACCGATCGTATCGAGCTGGAGGTCTGGCAGTATATCGACAGAATCGAAGCCCTGGGCGGCATGATTCCATCCATCTTGAAGGGCTACGTCCAGAAGCAGATCCAGGAATCCGCCTTCCGTACTCAGAAGGACATCGAAAGAGGCGAGCGGGTCGTGGTCGGGATAAACAAATTCCAGATGGAGGAGAAAAAACCTCAAGAACTTCTGCGGGTCGATCCGGCGGTTCGCCAGCTCCAGATCGAAAAGCTCTCCCGAGTCAAAGCGAAGCGCGACGCTTCCCGTGTGCAGGACGCCCTGGAAAAGCTGCAGGAGGGAGCGAAACGCAAGAGCGTCAATCTGCTGCCCCTGATTCTCGAAGCTGTCAAGGAGTACGCCACCTTGGGAGAGATCTGTCAGCTGCTGCGGGAGGAGTTCGGCGAACACAGAGAAACGATTGTGCTGTGAGGAGATGAGGATGACGGCAACCAAAACAAGGATTCTCATTGCCAAACCCGGATTGGACGGTCATGACCGGGGCGCCAAGTTTATAGCCCGGGCGCTGCGCGACGAGGGATACGAGGTAATCTACACAGGGATCCGGCAATCTCCCGAGGCAATCGTGCAGACGGCGATCCAGGAGGACGTGGATTTCGTGGGCTTGAGCCTTCTGTCCGGCGCCCACAACGAGCTGTTCCCTCGAGTAGTGGATCTGCTGGCAGCGAATGGCGCCGAAGATATCATCGTATTCGGCGGCGGTATCATCCCGGAGGAAGATATTCCCTCTCTCAAAGACAAGGGGGTGGCTGCGATCTTCGGACCGGGCACCACCACCAAACAGATCGTCGAGTTCCTGGAGTCCGCCCGGGAGGGTTCCTGAAAGCTATGGATCTTGTTACAGAGGTCCGCCGCGGAAACCTCCGGGCAATCGCCCGGACCATCTCCATGATCGAAGACCTGGAGCCGGAGGCCGAAGGCCTGGTGGATGCCCTTTACCCGTATACCGGCCGCTCCCGGATCCTGGGGGTAACGGGCAGCCCCGGCGCCGGCAAGAGCAGCCTGGTAGACCGACTGATCACCCTGGAACGACAGCGGGGTCGCAGGGTGGCGGTGATCGCCGTAGACCCCAGCTCCCCTTTTTCCGGAGGGGCGATTCTGGGCGATCGTCTACGTATGCAGACCCACGCCACCGATGGGGGAGTGTTCATCCGCTCAATGGCCTCCCGGGGATTTCTGGGCGGAATAGCGGCGGCAACCGGAGATGTGATCAAGGTGCTCGACGCCGCCGGCTACCAGTCGATCTTCATAGAGACGATCGGGGTGGGACAGGCTGAGATAAAGATCGTGGAGCTCTCCGATATCGTGCTCCTGGTCCTGATGCCCGGGGCTGGCGATGAGATCCAGGCAATGAAGGCCGGGATAATGGAGATCGCAGACATCTTCGTCATCAATAAAAAGGATCTGTCCGGGGCGGACAAGCTGCTTGCGGAGGTGCAGTACGTCTTGAGCTTTAAAAGCTCCGTCACAGGAAACGACGGGGAGGGGGGTGGCCCGACAGGGATCGGCCCGCAGGGCGTCGACAATCCGATTCTGATGACAAGCGCCGTTCACGAAGATGGAATCGAGCAGCTGCAGGAGGCGATCGAGGACTACGCGGGGAACTCAGAGAGCTGCGGAAAGCTGGCGGAGAAACGGCGCTTGCGCCTGGAGAGAGAACTGCTGGGAATACTGAACCGCAAGGTTCACGAACTGATGGACGTGCACATAGAGGTTTCCAAACAACTCCCCATGTGGGTCGAGCGTCTCTACCGCCGGGATGCCCGCCCGTACGCGCTGATCAACGAACAAATTCGCAACTTTTTGAAGGAGAAAACGGGTGATTAACAAGATCAACCACATAGCCATCGCCGTACAGTCCCTGGAAGAACACATCGCCTTTTACAGGGACGTGTTGAATCTCGAGTACGGAGGTACGGAAGTGGTGCAGGACCAGAAGGTGCGCCTGGCCGTGTTTCGTGTCGGGGAGGTGCAGATCGAACTGATAGAACCGACGGATCCGGAAAGCACGATTTGCGCCTTTATCGAAAACCGGGGAGAGGGGTTGCATCACATCTCCTTTCAGGTGGATGATATCGAGAAGCAGATCGCCGAGCTGAAACAAAAACAGGTGCGGATGATCGACGAGACACCCCGCCGCGGAGCCCACGGAAGCCGGGTCGCCTTCCTCCACCCCAAATCCTCCGTCAAGGTGCTGACCGAGCTCACCCAACCTGATTGATCACAGAACAAGATGAAACTCAACGCCACGGACAGAATTGGCTATTTAAGACCTTCGTTTCTTACGGCGATCGTGATCGTGTCGATAGTTACGATCATCCTGTTTCCTCTGTTCACGATCTTCCATCAGTATCCCAGCATTACCCGGCTGCTCGAAGAGCTCACACTGAATGAGGCAGCGGGAATCGCCAAATACCTCGGCATGGTCATATTCGCAGAGGATCGCTCGCTGGAAAAGGGCACTTTGAGCGGGCAGACCATTGATCAGATCCGGCAGATCGAAAGGGACGCCCATTTCGTTCGCCTTGTGATTTATTCTCCCTCGGGACGGATCCTCTATTCCAGCGAACCCGGAGAAATCGGTGAGGTGAATCAGGATCCCTATTTTCGCCGGTTAACGGCTGAACCCGAAATAATTGTGAAAGAGGTGGAGAGGGGCGGCAGATCTCTCGAGAACCGTTACATGAGCGCGGACGTTGTGGAAGCCTATATTCCGATCGTCCGCGAGGGGAGGCTGACCGGTGTTTTCGAGATCTATTACAATATCACTCCTGAAAAACAAAAGGTGAGATCCCTGATCACCCTGTCTTCCGCCGTACTGTTCGGCATGGCGACAATTCTCCTTATTGCAGTGATTATCAGCGTTTCCAGAGCGAATCAATACCTTCAAGATCGGCAGCGTGTTCTGGAGGAATTACGCACGCTGAGTCTATCAGACGAACTCACCGGTCTGTACAACAGAAGAGGTTTCTTCATCCTGGCGGAACAGCAGATCAAGATCGCAACCAGGACAAAACGGGGAATGCTACTCGTTTCGGCAGACCTGGACGGTTTAAAAAAAATCAACGACGGCTTCGGACACCATGAAGGTGATCGGGTGATAGTTGACGCCGGTCAACTGCTGCGGCAGAGTTTCAGAGAATCCGATATCATATCCAGAATCGGCGGGGACGAGTTTGTGATTCTCATCACCGAAAAACCTGAAATCAATGCGGAAGTACTTTTCGCCAGGTTGAGGAAAAACCTGGAATCCTATAATCGCCGAGTGCAGCGGCCATATCCGTTTTCCATCAGCATGGGAGTGGCCACCTTTGATCCTCAGAATCCGGTGGATCTCAACACGCTGCTGATAGCTGCAGACAAATCGATGTACGCCAACAAGAAGCGCAAGCATCATCGATCGAAAACCGGGGGCGATACATCAACCCCATGATTCGGCGGGTACTGGCATACTACAAACCCTACCGGTTCCTGCTGGCCAGCGATCTGCTCGCCGTGGCCCTGGTCTCCGCTCTCACCATCGCCGTGCCGTATCTTCTGAAAATCGTGGTCGATTCCCTCATCCCGGAGGCGGATCTGAGGGGTATCTTGCGTCTCGGTCTGCTGATCACCCTGATGATGCTCGCCAAGTACGGCTGCAACTTCTACACCCTCTACGCCGGACACCTGATGGCTGTCAAAATGGAGAAGGATATGCGACGGGATCTGTTCTACCATCTGCAGACCCTGTCGTTCCGTTTCTTCGACAACCGAAAAACCGGGGAACTGATGTCCCGGATGATCAACGACATCGGCAGAGTGACCGACGCGGTAAATCATGCGCCGGAGGATATCTTCCTGGCCGTCACAATGATCCTGGGGTCCTACTCCGTGCTGTTCGCATTGAACTGGAAGCTGGCCCTGATCTGCTCGATTCCAATTCCCATTATGGCCGCTTATTCGGGTTTACTGGGCGGGCGCATCCGCCGGGGCTTCGAGGGCATCAACGATGCCATCGCCGAGATCAACGCCAAGGTGGAAAACATCATCTCCGGCATCAGGGTCATGCAATCTTTCACCCGGGAAAAACAGGAGCGGGAAAACTTCGACAGCTTGAACAGGACCTACTACCGATCCTGGCGCTCGGTGCTCTGGATCCTCGGCAGCTTCTACGGCGGGGTGTTTCTGATGAGAGACCTATCCCGCCTGGTGATCATCGTAGCGGGAGGATTGTTCGTGATCGCCGGAAGCATGAGCCTGGGTACTCTGGTGGCCTTTCTGTTCTACATCGGGATCTATCTGGAACCGATCGAACGTCTGTCTCGGACCGTGGAGTTGGTTCAGCGCATGAACGCAGGCCTGCGGCGCTTCTTCGAAATCATGGACGAAGAACCGGATATCCGTGATGCTCCGGGGGCCGTAGAGCTGCAGGTCCGATCCGGGCGCATCGATTTCCAGGATGTCACCTTCAGCTACGACAGGCATCGTCACGTCCTGAAAAATTTGAATCTCACGATCCAGCCGGGAAGCGTCGTTGCACTGGTGGGCCCTTCAGGGGCCGGCAAGACCACCTTCTGCCACCTGATTCCCCGTTTCTACGAACCGGAAGGCGGACAGGTGCTGATCGACGGAATGGATGTGTGCACGGTGAGCCTGCAAAGCTTGAGGGCGGCGATCGGCATCGTGCAGCAGGATGTATTTCTGTTCACCGGTACGATACGGGACAACATCGCCTACGGCAAACCCGGAGCAACTGTCGAACAGATCCAGCAGGCCGCCGGACAGGCCGGAGCCCACTCCTTTATCCTCAAGCTTCCCGCCGGCTACGATACCCATATCGGCGAAAAAGGGATCAAACTGTCAGGGGGGCAGAAGCAGCGCATCTCCATAGCCCGGGCTTTCCTGAAAAACCCGCGTATCCTCGTCCTGGACGAAGCCACCAGCTCCCTGGATACGCAGACGGAGATGATCATTCGGGAGGCACTGGATAAGCTCATCGTAGGACGTACAACCCTGATCATCGCCCACCGCCTTTCGACGATCCGCAACGCCGATGAGATCATCGTTCTGGCGGAAACCGGTATCGTACAACGGGGAACCCATGACGGGCTGGTCGGACAGCCTGGACTGTACGCGGAGCTGTACAGCGCTCAAACCGGTCTCGTCCCCGACAGGGAATAGGCTCGACAAGGGGCGATGCCCCTCCCCCCTAACCGCAGACCGCCCCCAGCACCCGCAAGAAGTTCGACCAGCAGATCTTCTCCAGCCGATCCTGGGAATAACCGCGTTCCCTCAAGCCCTGTCGAATATTCTTGAATCCCCGGCAATCCTCCACCCCGATGGGGGTGTCGGGGATGCCGTCGAAATCCGAGCCGAAGGCGGCTGCCTCCTCCCCGCCCACTTCGACCAGATAATCCATGTGTTCGTACAGTTTCTCAAGAGGGACCTTCTCCGAGCCGATCGCCCTGCCGTATTCCTCGGTGTACTTCATCCAGGATCTGCCGAGTTCGGCGGCATCGGCGCCGGCTTGTTCGCTCCGACGATCGAGCCGGTCGAACACGGCCTTGCAGCGCTTTTCGGTAATCTTGCGGTAGCCGCAGTCCAGAAACCCCGGCATAAAATTGACACCCACCACACCCCCGCCGGCGGCGATACCCCGGATCAGCCCGTCCTGGATGTTCCGCGGTATCGAACATAGACCGTACATGCAGGAGTGGGAGGCCACGATCGGTGCGCTGCTCAGCTCCAAAACCTTTTCCACGGCCCGGTCGTGGACATGGGACACGTCGACGATCATCCCCAGTTGATTCATCGCTTCCACTACCTCTCGGCCGAATGGAGAGAGGCCAGCGAAGGCCGGTTGCTTGTCATTCGAGGAGATCACCCAGCTGTTGCTGCGGGTATGAATGAGGGTCATGAGCCGAACGCCCATTCCATAAAACTGCTGAAGCTTGTCGAGATCCTCTTCGATGGCATCCCCGTTTTCCACGGACAGCAGCGCGGCAATCTTGCCCTGATCCACGGCCGCTGTGACTTCACGGGCGCCGCGGCATATGACGATCCGGTCCGAATGTCCTTCTATCTCCTCTTTGATGCGTTCGATCGTCTCACAGGCGAAGGAGAAGCGCCGTTCTTCGGGCAGGGCTGCCGGAACGTAGGCGGCAAACACCTGCAGCCCCACGCCCGCCTCTATCAAATGGGGAAGGCTCACATGCAGGGAGGTGTCCTCCAGGGAGGAACCGGCCTGCCAGAGCTGGGCGGTGTCGCAGTGAAGATCACAGATTGTCGCGCTTCTCATCTAGCCCAGCGCTTCTTCCATCCGATCGAGGAAATCCCTGGTTTCCTGCAGAACCTTGGCTGGGTCCTCAGGAAGATGAAAGATCTCCAGGGAGATCCAGCCGCCGTATCCCTTCTCCTTCAACTTCGCGAAAGCCGGCAGAAAGTCGGAGCTTCCCGTACCGGGATAGCTGCCGTTGACCTCGTTGAGGTGTACATGACGGATGATGGGGAAGTGAACTTCGATCAGCTGTTCCCAGCTCTGCGCTTCATCCGCACAGTTGTGGAAATCGAAGATACCCCGGATCGCCGGGTGTCCGATCCGATTGATCGACTGTTCGGCTTCGGCCATGGTATTGATCACATCGGTCTGGTCGGAAGAAAGGGATTCCAACAGGATCGTGCAGTTGCTCTGAACCGTAAATTCCGCCAGGGAGCCAAGGCCCGCTTCCAGGTTGGCTGCAGCCTGTTCCCGGCTGATGCCCACACTGCTGCGTTGTTTCGGGGAACCCAACACCAGAACACCCCCGCCCAGCTGTCCGGCAAGATCAACCAGGCGTTTCAGGTGATCCCAGGACCGACGGCGAATCGTCTCATCCGGGGTCGTGATATGAAGAGCCTCGGGTTTGAGAAACAGCCAATGCAGGCCGGTGAACTGCAGATCGTGGTCATCCAGTACGCGGCGGATTTCGGACACCTGAGCAGACGTGAAGATGCCGGGGTCGTCAAACAGGGTGAACGGAGCTATCTCTATTCCATGATATCCGTAGCGCCGCAGCAGCGCACAGGAGTCGGCAAAATCCATGTCACCGAAAAGTTCATTGCAGATAGCGTATTTCCTCATGCCCTGATCATTGCCCTCATAACCGCTGCTGGTCAAGGACCAGGAGTTGGGGGAGCTGAAGCGGGGGAATAACCGCTTCTTGCCGCCTTACAAGGAAATCAACCGTCACCCCCTTTGACCGAATCGAGGTCTGATCTATACTGAACCTGGACGGACCGATGATGAGCTTTCTACGAATATGGATTCACGGCCTGTACAACCCCACCGGCGCGTTCAAAAGGCTTCAGCCCAAACCAGCACCCTACTGGGGATTGTGGGCTATCCTGCTGCGTTTCGTGGTCACGGCTCTGACATCGATTCTGGCCCTCCGGATACTCGAGCGAACGCCCTTCTACCCCTCCTCCCTGGCTTTCCTGGCTGCCGATCAGTACTACACGGCGGAGATCTTCTTTCTGCCCCTGTTCGGACTTGCCTGCTGGCTACTGGCCGGCGCGCTGGTTCACCTGATCCTCCGCGGAATGGGAAAGGAGAGCGACTTCGATTGGATCCTCAACGTCATCGGCTTCGGCCTGTTGATTCCGATGCCGGTGACCTGGCTGGTCGATTGGGTTTCGATCGCCCTCGATATCTACGGACGCGGAATCACACCCCTGATTCACTCTCTGATCTCGATCTGGGAAATCGCTCTGATCGCCTTGGGACTGGCCAGGATGAAGGAAGCCCGTCCGTGGGTCTACATCCTGCTGGCCGCGCTGGTGAAGATCGGCGTGTTCATCCCTCTGGCCGCGATTTTCATCCGCTGAATCCCGGCTTCACCTGCCGGATTATCGGATATCAGGGTGCGACTTTTATCGACCAACGGGATACTATATCTCAGGCTTTTCGGTCTATAATCGCCTCGTAGATCGATGAGCGTTCTGGCCTGGCAGTTCACACCCTACACCGTACCGATCCTACTGGCCGGTTCGGTCAACTTCACCTGCGGGATCCTCCTCTGGCGGGGCGGCTCGGTTCGCAGCCGTTTTGCCGGCCTGCTGCTGTTCGACCTGAGTCTGTGGATGTTCGGCTATGCGCTGGAACTCACCGTCACCGAACTGGCTCCCAAGATCCTTGCCCAGAATCTGCAGTTCACCGCCGGGGCCTTCATCTCGGTCACCTGGTTCGCCTTCATAACCACCTATTCCGGGTACGGGCGCTGGCTGCGCACCGAGGTGCTCGTGCCGCTGAGCATTCCGCCGATCGCGACCATAGCGCTGCTGGCCACGAATCGTTATCACCAGCTCATTGCCCATGACTATCTATTAGATACGTCGGGTCCCTTCGTGCTCCTGAGCCGCTCCTGGGGTCCCTGGTATTACTTCGAGATCGCCTACACCTACCTGCTGCTCTTTGTGGGAACGGGATTGCTGTTTCGCATCTTCCTGCGAGCGAATCCCCCGGAACGGCGACAGACGGGAATGCTGATCATCGGGATCATCTTCCCCTGGATCGGCAGTTTTCTGGACATGCTGGAAGTCAACACGAAGTTTCTCTACGGATTCGATTTCACGCCTTTCGGATTCCTTCTCACCGGTCTGATCATCACCTGGAACATCCTCTACTACCAGTTCGGAAACATCATTCCCATCTCTTACAAAACGGCGATGGACAACATGGGCGACGGCGTGCTGGTGGTTGATCCAGTCGGGCGGATCGTATCCTCCAACACGGCCGCGCAGAGGATCTTCGCTCATGTCGGAAAGCGATTGATCGGACGAACCCTGAAGGAGTTGATCCCGAGCCTGCCGGCCAGTGATGGGCCGACCCAGGAAAAACCCGGAACCGACGAAGGGGATACCGTCCTCCAAGTTCTCGAGAACGGGCGGACCTACGGCCTGCGCCGATCCTGGGTGTTCAGACAGGATCAGCCGATGAGCCAGATCCTCGTGCTCCGCGACATGAGCGAACGGTTTCGAGCGGAGCAGGACCTGCTGGAAGCCAAATCTCTGGCCGAGGAAGCCAACCGTGCCAAGAGCGAGTTTCTGGCCAACATGAGCCACGAGCTGCGCACCCCGCTGCATCACATCATCGGTTTTGCCGAGCTGGTCGCCACCGGACAGGCCGGAGAGTTGACGGAAACCCAGGCCGAGTATCTGCAGGATGTGCTGGAAAGCGGCCGCAACCTTCTGGAGCTGGTCAACGACATCGTGGAAATCACCAAGATCGACACGGGGATGCTGGAGGTCGAGAGAGAGCCCGCCTATCTGCCGGATATCCTGGAAGGTATCCTGATCCTGCTGCGGGAAAAGGCGATCAAACACGGGATCAATATCACACTGGAATCCGGCACACTGCCGGATACGATCCTCCTGGACGTGAGCAAGACCAAACAGGCACTGTTCAACGTCGTGAGCAAGGCGGTAGCCCTGACATCGGACGGGGGGCAGATCCAGCTGACTGTGCGCTTCGACCCGGAAGGAGGATCCCGTGACTCGAGGCTGGAGATCCGGGTGAACTGCCCGGATACGATCCTTTCCCTGCAGGACCTGGCGGGTATCTTCAAACCCTTCGAACAGGTAAAATCGAGCACCGACCATCCGGACGCGGCCAGGGGCAGCGGTCTGGCCCTGGCAAAACGTCTCGTTGAACTGCAGGGTGGTCGGATACGGGCGGAGTGCGGAGAAAAACAGCGGGGAGTCGCCTTTGTACTGGAGCTGCCGGCTCCCGAGGTTACGGAAGGAGCGTCCTAGATGCCGGAGGATCTCGAAAGAACCGAGAAGAGGAAAATCGGAGGCGGTTACGGCGATCCGGAAACGGGCCTGTACTCCCGTGAGCTGTTCGCTCTGGAGCTGGACAGGGAGTTCCTGCGCTCGCAGCGAAGCGGGGATCCCTTCACCGTAGCTCTGCTGCGGGCGGAAAACCCACCCGAGGATGTACAGACCCTGCAGGAGCTGGGAACCCTGATAGAAGGGAATATCCGGGATGTGGATCTGGCCTGCCGTTACGATGAGGACCTGTACGCTGTTCTGCTCCTGAAAACGCCGGCGGAGGTCGCCCATGTTGCGGGGGAGCGCATTTGCAGAGCCGTCGAACGACGCTTCTCCGACGAGCTGACCTTCTCCATCGGCATGGCTTCCTTCCCGGTCGACGCTCCCGACCGAGAGGGATTGCTCAATAAAACCATGTCGGCGCTACGGCAGGCCCAGCGGACGCCGAACAGGCGGATTTTTTACTTCGCCCGCCCGATCGTGGAGCAGGGGGACGATAGGCCGCGGGTGCTCATCGTGGATGACGACCGCCGAAACATCAAGCTCCTGGAAGGATACCTGGTTCCCCAGCGATACGATGTGCTCACAGCCCACAGCGGCGAGGAGGCCTTGACTCTGCTTGGCAAGAGCGAGGTGGACCTGATACTGCTCGACATCATGATGCCCGGTCTGGACGGTTACGAAGTGTGCAAACGCGTCAAGACCATTGAAAATACCCGTTTCATTCCCGTTATTCTGATCACCGCTTTGGATGATCTGCAGGCGAAAGTACGGGGCATCGAAGCCGGGGCGGACGAGTTTCTCTCCAAACCGGCCAACCGGGAGGAGCTCCTCGCCAGGACCCGTGCCCTGATTCGAGTCAGAGAGCTGAACAGGAACCTGGTCAGTGTGGAGAACGCCCTGTTCTCCCTGGCCGGTGCCGTCGAGGCCAAGGACCAGTACACGCTGGGACACACCCAGCGGGTGGCGAGTATGGCCGAGGCCCTCGGGAAAAGGTTGGGCCTCAATGATAAAGAGATATTCGCCCTTCGCCTGGGGGGAATACTGCACGACGTCGGGAAGATCGGCATTGCCGAGGAGATCCTCAACAAACCCGGAAAACTCGAGCCCGACGAGTGGAAAAAAATGAAAGCCCATCCGGAGATCGGATATCAGATCTGTCTGCCCATGAAATCGAACCTCGGACTGGCCCTGGATGTCATCCGCCATCATCACGAGAAGCTGGACGGCTCCTCGTATCCGGACGGACTCAAAGGAGATGAGATCTCCCTGGCGGCCCGGATCATGTGCGTGGTGGACATCTACGACGCCCTCAACACCGAGAGACCCTACCGCCCGGCGATGCCCAAGGTGAAGGCGATCGAGATTCTCCAGGAGGACGTGAAGGCGGGAAAGCTCGACAAAAGGGTCGTGGACGAGCTGATAGATTATGTAAGCTGAGAGTCCGGCGCGTAGTAGTGGGAAGCGGGAGGAAAGAACAGGATATGTTGGACCATAAAACCGTACTGGTCGTAGACGATGCGCCTTTGAACCGTAAGCTCATCCGCACGATCCTGACCATGAGGAAGATCCGGGTGATCGAAGCGGTGGATGCCGAACAGGCCCTCGAGCTCATCCGGGAGCAGCGTCCGGACCTGGTGCTGATGGACCTTCAACTGCCGGGTTTGAACGGGCTGGAGGCGACCAGGATCCTAAAATCCGACCCCGAGACTGCGGATATCCCGGTGGTGATCCTGAGCGCCGGTTCAATCCCTGAGGAGGATCCTGCAATGCGTGAGGCGGGCTGCGCGGGGCTGATTCTTAAACCCTTCGGTGCCGAGGATTTCCTCAACAGGGTTTCATCCTTTCTGTACTGATACGGTCTGAACGGACAGGGCTCTCATCAACTCGGCATGAGATAAGATCAAGGAGGCCGCGATGGAGAGCAATCCGAGCCTGTTCAACGAACCTTCGGGAGTAACCCTGGCTATGATCCAACCGGCATCAGGGAAAGTTAGGCGGGACTGACTGCTTGCTCTACCGTTTGCGGGCCAGGACAACCAGGCGGTCGGCCTTTTCGTCGTAGGGGGAACCGTCGAAATCTCCGTAGGCGACAACCTCCTCGAATCCGCGCTCCCGAAGCAGGGATGCAAGCTCCGAGGCCGAATACAGACGGTGGGACAGGTCCAGGTCGACCCGTCGGCCTTCGCGGATCAGGGTCCAGCGGCTCTCGATCCAGGACCAGCTCTGCCTGACCTTTCTCTCCTCCAGCACCAGCAACCCTTCCTGCTCGTACCAATCCCTGGGCCTGAAGATGCGGGCCAGCACCTCTTTGCTCATCAGCTGCATCACAAACACTCCGCCGGCTCGCAGAGAAGCATGTATATTGGCTACAACTCGTTGATCATCCCGGGGATCCTCGAAATAGCCGAAGGACGTGAACAGGTTGAGCACCGCGTCGAATCGCTCCTCCCTGCAGAAGGTTCTCATATCTTGCTGAATCAGTTCGAGGGTCAGGGCTTCTGCCGTAGCCTCGGAAGCCGCCAGGTCCAGGTACTGCTTTGTCCGATCCACCCCGGTCACCCGAAACCCCCTCCTGGCAAGCTCCAGGGAATGCCGGCCGACACCGCAGCACAGATCCAGCACGGCTGCCCCAGCCGGAATCTCGGTCAGAGTGAGGATCTGCTCCACCTCTTTCTGTGCCTCCTGTATTCGGCTGTCCGGGAACAGCACCGGCAGTGTTTCCTTCCAGAAGGTATCCTCTTCGTGCCAGGTTTTCTTTGCACCCATCATTTCTCCTTCTGCACAGCCACATATCGTCCCAACCCGAATTGCTCTAACCTTCCAGAGGTCGAGACAGCGGGCCCCTGCAATCACCCCTCGCCTCTAGATCAGCCGGTGCAACTCCTCCACCTGCCGTTCCAGCTCTTCGCCGGAGAAACAGTATTGCAGCTCCCGAAAACCGCTGCGCAGCTGAACCACCTGATCCTGTACGGTTTTTCCGTCCCGAACCACATCCCGGATCAATCCCGCCAGGGCCGTGAAATCTCCCGGCCCCATCCCGAAGCGGGTCATCTCGGACACCCCCATGCGCAGAGCTCCGGAAGCGGTGAATCCCTCCTCCCGGGGAGAGGCCTGGAAGTTGACGATGATGTTGTTCTCCTCCAAAAGGCGGGCCGCCTCCACACCCCGGCAGTAGCCCAGCTCGACGACCACCTGGTGCGTCTCGGTATAGCCCACATCAGGATCCCCGGCAACGGCGAGTCCCGCATCGTTGAGAGCACGGGCAAAACTCTTAGCATTGGCAATGACCGCCTTCTGATACTCTCCCTTGAAGGCGTTCATCTCGTAGGCGGCCACAAGCAATCCTAGCAAAGTCCCCAGGTGATGGTTGCTAACACTCCCCGGGAAGGTACGCCGCTGGATCGTCTCCCACAGCTCGTAGGCCGGGTCTTCCTCCGCCCAATTCGCCGCCACGATTCCCCGCTGGGTCCCGAAGAAGGTCTTGTGGGTCGAACCGGTGACGACGTCGGCTCCATCTGCGAAAGGATCCTGGAAGTGAGGCCCCGCCAAACCGAGGACGTGAGCCATGTCGTACATCAGTACCGTGTCCAAGGACAGCTGATCCAGGATCCGGCGGATCTCCCGAACCGGTTCCCTATACAGAATCATGCTCTTACCCAGAACGATCAGCTCCGGCCGGTGCTGATCGAGAAGCTCCGGCAGCGCTTCAGTATCGATCCTGTACGGGTCATCCCGGCAGACCGGAAAATTGACGACACCGGGGGCTTCTCGAGTTGGATCCCGGGCCACGAAATCCCGCAACGCGCCCATGGGCTGGGCGCTGAGATGACCGCCTTTGATGATGTGGTTGTTCATGATCGACCGGATCCGACGGGGCTCACTCCTGCGGTCGTCCCGGTTGAGGTAGTCAACCAGGGCGCTGAACAGGGCCATGTTGGCCATCTGACCGCTCACTATCCGGGTCTCGACCCTCAGGCAGCCCAGGAAGCGACGCAGCTCCTCGACCACAGCACGTTCCACCGCATCGATGAAATCGGTACCCTGGTAGTAAAACACTTCGGCGTCGTAAAAGGCCTTGACTTTCCTATGCTCCCCGTAACGGAAGGAGGGATCCATGACCGACAGCAATCGAGCCATAGAGGACTGGGTCATCTCAGAGGGAATCAGGTTGATGCAGCGCTGCTGCCGCCAGCGGGTGTTCTCTATGCTCCCCTCCAGCAGCTCCCGTACCCGCTGAGGGTAGGGGCGGGCCTCCTCCCGGGTCTCGGCAGCGGGCTGTGCCGCCCGGGTATCAGCCGCCGGTATCTCCGCCGCCGCTGTCCAGAGAACCGGCCGGGCCATGGGTGGAGCTTCGGCCCGCAGCAGATAGGCAACGGTGATCGCCCTGAGTCGTTTGCCCCGGACATCGATCCGGATCTCGGTCTGCTCTTCGATGCCGCTGTCGATCAACGCCATGCCGATTGCCCTGCGGTCACTGCGATCGGAAGGAACACTGCACAATCCCTCTCCTTCGAAGATCCAGTAGGGAGCCATGGTTCCGCTGGTCACCCAACCGACCCGGCGATCTTCTACAAAGACCTCGGCCCCCTGGCGGGCGATCCCTCTATCCCTGAGCTCGAACAGCCTGATAATCCGCGGCAGCGGCTGTTCGCCCTTCCGCACACCATCCCGGGGGTAGTTGTGTTTGACGATCCTCCTGTAGGCCGCAAACTGCTCCTCCAAGGCTTCCCTGCCGACAAACCGGCCCTTCGCCTCGCTCAGGCTCACCGCAAAGCGGGCCAGGGGACAGGAGTAGATAGGGATCTCCCGGTTTTCCGGACCGATCCCCAGTTCGTGCCCGTAGAGGGGCAGGCCGGCCTCCAGACGGAGCGTATCCCGGGCTCCGAGACCGATCGGCGCCGCCCCGGCTTCCAGCAGGGCGTCCCAAAGTCCAGCAACTGCTTCGGCGGGTGCGAAAATCTCGAAGCCCAACGGCTCTCCGGTGTAGCCGGTCCGGGCGATAGTAAGCTCCAGACCGTTGCGGGAAATCCTCAGCAGGTTGTTGCGCCCCGGCTCGGGCAGCGCCGCCTCCCCGAACAGATCGATCAAAATCTTACGGGATTCCGGCCCCTGCAGCGAGAGCATGGCCAGTTCCCGGGTGCGGTCGCGCAGCTCCACACCGGGGAACTCGCGTTTCATGGACTGTAGATGGTCCCAGTCCTTGTCCCGGTTGGCGGCATTAACGACCAGGAGATATTCCCGGGCGCTCAGCGCCTTCTGCGCACGCTTTTCCGCCGGGGTGTCCAGGCAGTACAGATAGGCGTCATCCACCGCCCCGCCCTCGGCGTTGGGGATCATCGTGTACTGCGCTTGGCCCGGCTCCAGGGCCGCCGCATTGTTGGTCAGGACATGCTGAAGAAAAGCCAGTGCCCCCCCTCCCGAGATGAGGAAACGGCCCATGTGGGAGATATCGAACAAGCCGGCACTCTTCCGGGTCAGGAGGTGTTCCTCCACGATGCCCGTGGGATACTGCACGGGCATCTCCCAGCCGGCGAACTCGACCAGGCGAGCTCCCAGGTCCAGATGTTTTTCATATAACCCGGTGCGCTTCATGACTGCTGCCCCGGTTGCCAGCGCACGATCGGTCTGCGGGCCGCCAGCACCTCATCGATCCGGCGCACCGGAGTGCGGCTGGGGGCCTGCTTGAGGGTCTGCGGGCTTTCCCCGGCTTCTCGAACGATCGTTTCCATGGCCTCGACGAATCGATCCAATACCTCGAGGCTCTCGGTCTCCGTGGGCTCGATCATCAGCGCCTCCTGTACGATCAGGGGAAAGTATACGGTGGGCGGATGGATCCCGAAGTCCAGCAGCCGCTTGGCCACATCCAGAGCCGTGACTCCAAGCCTGTCCTTTAGCCCCCGGGCGGAAAGCACGAACTCGTGCTTGCAGAGCCTGTCGTAGGGAAGATCATAGCTCGCCTTGAGGCGCTCCTTCAGGTAGTTGGCGTTCAACACGGACAGCTCACCTACCCTGGCCAGTCCATCCCGGCCCATGGTGAGCAGGTAGGCGTAGGCTCTCACCATCACCGCCACGTTTCCGTAGAATCCGGACAGGCGGCCGATCGAATCCGGCCTGTTCTCCTCAAAATGATAGCCGTCGTCTTTCTTCACGATATCCGGCACGGGCAGGAAAGGCAGAAGCGTTTCGCAGACCAGTACCGGTCCCGCACCCGGACCTCCCCCTCCGTGGGGTGTGGAGAAGGTCTTGTGCAGGTTGAGGTGCACCACATCGAAGCCCATATCCCCCGGACGAACCTTGCCAACGATTGCGTTCAGATTGGCTCCGTCGTAGTACAGAAGTCCCCCAACGTCATGGATCGCCCTGGAGATCTCCAGGATATCCTCCTCGAACAATCCGAGGGTGTTGGGATTCGTCATCATGATGCCGGCCAGGGATTCATCCAGGTGCTCCTTCAAACTCTCCACGGAAACCAGGCCCCTGCTGTCGGAGTGGATCTCCACCACCTCGAATCCCGCCAGGTGGGCCGAGGCGGGATTGGTTCCGTGGGCGGAATCCGGAACCAGTACCTTGGTCCGGCCCGTCTCACCCCGCTTTTCGAAACAGGCCTTGAACAGCTTCATGCCCGTGAACTCTCCGTGGGCTCCGGCAAAGGGCTGCAGCGTGCCCCAGGACATCCCGGTGACCTCACTCAAGAGCCGAAGCAGCTCGTGCATCAGCGCCATGGTTCCCTGAGCGCCGCTTTCAGGCTGGAGAGGATGAAGCTGCTGAAATCCTTCGAAGGCCGCCACCTCCTCGTTGATCTTGGGGTTGTACTTCATGGTACAGGAGCCCAGGGGATAGAAGCCCAGGTCCACGCCGTAGTTGCGGCGGCTCAGAGCGGTGTAGTGCCGGATCACCTCTACTTCGCTCACCTCCGGCAGATTCGGCGCCCGTTGCCGCAGCAGCCGGGGATCCACCAGGGAAGCCGGCTGCCCGGCGGGGACATCAAGATCGGGCAACCGATACCCGCGGCGCCCGGTTTTGCTCAGTTCGAAGATCAGAGGATTGTCTTTTCCGCTCATTGGATTGCCCCCTTCATTGCCTCCACGTATGCATCCATCTCCTCCCGTGTTCGCCGTTCGGTAACAGCGATCAGCAGCGCCCCCTCCGGGAGCGTCGGGTCGAGGCGATGAAGTTCCACGCCGGCGTAGAATCCCGCTTCCTCCATGCGGGGCAATACCTCGGCGGCCGGTCTGGGAAGTACCACGGGGAACTCGTTGAAAAACTGCTGGTCGTACAGTGCTTCTACCGGCGTCTGTTCGAGCAGTCGCCCGTGGAGGTAGTGAGCCTTGTGCAGATTCTGTTCAGCAACCTCCCGGATGCCCCGTCTGCCCAGGGAGGCCAGATACACCGTCGTGGCCAGCGCGGCCAGTGCCTGGTTGGAGCAAATATTCGAAGTGGCTCGCTCTCGTTTGATGTGCTGCTCCCGGGCCTGCAGTGTGAGCAGAAAGGCGCGAGCGCCCTCCTGGTCCAGGGACTGGCCGGCGATGCGTCCGGGCATCTTGCGCAACAGCTTTTCGGTGGCCGCGATGTAGCCCACCGAGGGTCCTCCGAAGTAGGACGGCAGCCCAAGGGGCTGAGTATCCCCGACCGCTATGTCTGCACCCCATTCCCCCGGCGGTTTGAGCAGACCCAGGGAAAGAGGATTGGCAGAGATGATCAGCAGGGAACCGTTTTCGTGTACCTTGTCGGCAAGGCCGCTCAGATCTTCGATGTAGCCGAGGGTGTTGGGGCTCTGAAGAACCACACCCGCTACTCCGGGCCGAAGCCTTTCAACCAGCTCCTCCAGGTCGGTTGTGCCTCTGTCCGCGGGGACCTCCTCGAGTTTGACCGGCAGGTTGGCGAAATGGGTCTTGAGCACCTGTCGGGTGAACGGGTGAAGGGTACTCGAATAGAGGATGGTGTCCGAGCGGCGCACGCTGTTCAGGGCCAGGACGGCCGCCTCGCTGACGGCTGTGTGTCCGTCGTACAGGGAGGCATTGGACACCTCCAGTCCGGTCAGCTCGCAGATCATGGTCTGGAACTCGAAGATGGCCTGAAGGATTCCCTGAGACATCTCAGCCTGGTACGGCGTGTAGGAAGTGTAGAACTCCGAGCGGGAGAGAGCATGCCCTACAGCTGCTGGGATGATGTGCTGGTAGCTGCCGCAGCCGAGAAAGCTGACAGGCTCCACCCGGTTTCCTGCCGCCAGGGCTTTCATCCGCCTGTACACCTCGAACTCGGAGACTCCCTCCGGGATCCCAAGGGGTTTGCGCAGAACCAGGTCACGGGGCACATCGGCGAACAGCTGCTCGATGTCGGTGATGCCGGCCGCCTCGAGCATCGTTTTGATGTCCTCTTCGGTATGGGGAAGATAAGCGATCATAGAATTTGGTCCTCTAGTGACTGGCCTTCTCCTGCTCCACGTGCTTCTGGTAGCTCTCAGCATCCAAAAGCTCATCCAACCCGGAGGCATCGGAGAAGTGGACGGCGAAGATGAAGGCCTGATAGGGCTTCTGATTGATCAACTCGGGGGTGTCCTCGAGTTCCGCATTGATCTCTTTTACGGTGCCGGCGACGGGGGTATAGATGGCTGAAGCCGCCTTGACCGATTCGACGGTTGCCGCCTCTTCACCCTTTTGGTAGCTGTCACCGACAGAGGGTATTTCCACGTACACGATATCCCCCAGCTCCTCCTGCGCATAGTCGCTGATGCCGATGTAGGCCACATCCCCCTCAACCCGCACCCATTCGTGGGTCTTGGCGTATTTTAGACCTTTGGGTATCTCCATGAATTCCTCCTGTGCTTTGGGATCCTGAACTACAAGATATAGGGTACATCCAGATTGTACCCTTTGTATACGACGAAGGTCTCGGCAGAGCTGACCTCCTCGATCTTGTCCACCTCCTGGGTGTAAAACTCCAGCAATCCGAAGTCCTCCCGCAGAAGTACCGTGAGGATCAGGTCGTAGCGGCCGGTGACCACGGCCACCGACACGACCCCTTTGAGTCGGCTGAACTCCTCCCCCTTCTTGACCAGGTTCATCGTGTCCAGCTTGATCCCCACCAGCACCATGCGGTGCCCGGGAACCTTCTGCGCATCGATCAGGCCCGTGATGGAAAGCACCCCCTCCCGGGTCATCTGCTGAACCCGGGAGCGCACCGTGTTCTCCGTGATCGAGAGGTCGTCGGCGATCTCCTTGTAGGACTTCCGGCCGTCCCGCAGATGCCTGATGATGCCGATGTTGGTCTGGTCGATCTTCATTGATCATCATTTTAAGAATAATTGTGGTTTCTGTCAATATTACGAGAAATATTTATAATATAACAAAATAAATTCGTAATTATTGAGCTTTACATCGATAATTTATGATCGGACCTGCCGGCGGGCGCTTGATTCAGCGATCCGGTTTCACTAAGATGCCGTCGGTGAAAAGAACCCTTGTTTTCGTACTGTTTTTCCCGCTGCTTGTGTCCTGCGGGAACAAAGACACCATTATCCAGTCCCTATACGATATCTCCGGTGCGCCCCTGGTGTACGACGACTCCGGGGCGACCAAGACCCTTCACGTAGCAGCGGTGTGCATGGTGCCGGGAAAGGAATCCGAAAAATGAGTACAAAACCACGCTACAAACCCTTCAGATTCTTTCTTATAGATTTCCTGCTCACCTGGATCCCTCTCTGGCTGGCTGTAGCCGGGATCAACAGAAAATGGTTCCAGTTCAACATTATCTTTATGGCCGTAGCCGGAATCAGCGCCGTACCGGCAGCTCTGATCATGATCTACACAGCCAGAAACCGCGAGCTGGTCCGGGACTTCTGGCGCAGAGCTATTGATCCCAGCCTGATTCCCGGTCTCTGGTGGGCGATCACGCTCCTGTTCGTTCCCCTGCTCATGGGCCTGTCTGTGCTCCTCTCACTGGCCTTCGGGGATACTCTCGACCAGCTGCAGCCGAACGGCAGGCTGCTGGCCGCTCCACTCGGCTTTGTGCTCCTGCACCTGCTCTACGGTCCCCTTCCCGAAGAGATGGGCTGGCGGGGCTACGGCATCGACAGCCTGCGCAGCCGCATGAACGGCTTCTGGACCAGCATCCTCTTCGGCGTGATCTGGCCGCTGTGGCACCTACCCCTGTTCTTCATTCCGAGCTCGTATCAGCAGGCTCTTCTCTCCCAGCCCGTCCCTCTGTTCTTCTACATCACCAGCATGATCCCCCAGGCGGTGATCATGAACTGGATCTACTTCCACACGAACAGGAGTGTGCTCTCCGCCGTGTCCTTTCACTTCATGATCAACTTCATCGGCGAGGCCTTCTACATCAGCCAGCTGTCGAAATCAATCGGGGCAGTGCTGTACTTTTGCGCGGCGATCCTGATCCTGATCATCGATCGGCACACCTTCTTCCGCCTGGAGTATCCGGTCGGACTGGAGCAGCGTCGCACGGGAAACGATCTATCGGGACGGTGCTAACGCCGCCTTTCTGGATCGATTCAAGGACTTTCCCTCGGGGAATAGACGCATCAGCGCCGGCAGACTACAATCGCAAAGGATATGAAACAGGGACTCGTACAGATCTACACGGGGAACGGCAAGGGCAAGACCACCGCCGCCCTGGGTTTGTCCTTGAGGGCCGCGGGACGGGGCCTGAAGGTGTTCATCGCTCAGTTCGTCAAAGGGATGTTCTACGGCGAACTGGAAGCCCTCGAGCGCTTCGCACCCCAGATCACCCTCCGGCAATACGGACGCAAGTGCTTCATCCGCGACGAACCCACGGAGGAGGACGTACGCCTGGCCCGGGAAGGGTGGCAGGAGATCCAGGATGTCCTGAAAAGCGGGAAATTCGACCTGCTGATCCTCGATGAGATCGGCATCGCCATTCACTACCGGCTGATCTCTCTGGAGGAGGTGGAGGAACTGCTGCGCACCAGACCGGACGGCGTGGAGCTGGTGTTGACCGGGCGGAAGATCCCGGAAGCGCTCTACGAACAGGCCGACCTTGTTACCGAGATGCGGGAGATCAAACACTACTACAGTGCCGGGGTGCAGGCACGTAAGGGCATCGAGTTCTGACACCGATCGTTGCCCGGCTTGCGACCCGCTTTGCTCGGCGAGGGATCGTCAACACACTTGAATAGGAGCTTTTGATATGGAGAATGGAGAACTTCTGGTCTACGTCGGAACCTATACGGAGAAGATCCTCTTCGGCACGGGAGAAATCTTCGAAGGACAGGGTAAGGGGATCCACATCTACACGATGGATCCTGCCACCGGATCACTCACCCCGCGCTACACGGCCGGGGAGATCAAGAATCCGTCGTATCTGGCCTTTCACCACCACCGCCGCTTTCTCTACGCCGTGAACGAGCTCAAGAGCTATAAAGGAGAGGACACGGGTACGGTAAGCGCCTTCACTTTGGATCCGCAGGACGGACATCCGGATTTCATAAACATGGTGGCGACCCACGGCACCGATCCCTGTCATGTCACAGTGGACAGAGGCGGCAGATTCGCCCTGGTGGCCAACTTCGCCAGCGGGAGCATCGCGGTGCTGCCGATTCGAAAAGACGGCGGGTTGGAGGAAGCCTCCGAGGTCATCCAGGATCGAGGCTCGAGCCTCGATCCTGTACGCCAGAGCGGACCCCATGCTCACTCGGTCACCCTGGATGCCTCCAACCGCTTCGCCTACGTTCCAGACCTGGGCCTGGACAAGCTGATGATCTACCGCTTCGATCCCGAGCGTGGCAAGCTGGAAACCCACGAGCAGGGTTGGCTGGAAACCAAACCCGGAGCCGGACCACGGCACTTCGTGTTCCACCCAGGCGGAAGCTTTGCCTACCTGATCAATGAGCTGGATTCGACAATCGTGAGTCTGCGTTGGGATGAACAGAAGGGAACTGTGGAGGAAATCCAGACCGTGCCCACGCTGCCGGAAGCTTTTCAGGGAAACAGTAGCTGTGCGGATATCATGGTCGATCCGACGGGGCAGTTTCTCTACGCATCCAATCGAGGCCACGACAGCATCGCTATCTTCCGGATAGAAGGTTCGACCGGTGGGCTGGCCCTGATCGGCCATGAGTCTACCCGCGGGAAGACACCGCGCAACTTCACGATCGATCCGAGTGGAACGTTTCTGTTCGCGGCGAATCAGGACGACGACACTATTGTTTGCTTCCGGATCGATCACCGGAGCGGCCGACTGACCTTCAGCGGGCAGGTCACCGACGCCCCGACTCCGGTCTGTGTGAAGATTCTCGAGTTTTAGAACGGGAGGTTCGCCCAGGAACGCCCAGTCGGCAGGGGTCCGCCATCGGCTCACTCGGCCAGAAGCTTTTCGAATAGGCTAATGTAGTCCTCCGTATCCCACTCTCTGGTTCCGATAGTTCCGGCAAGGACAAAACCGGCGCGATCCACGAGGTAGGTTGTGGGGATACTGCGGGCTCCGTAGGTGGCGCCGATGCGGCCCGTGGTGTCCAGAAGCACGGGAAAGCTCAACTCGTGCTCCTCCACAAAACGTTTTGCAGAATCCCGGTCCTCCTGGAGATTGACGGCCACGACCACCAGACCCTTGGCTTTGAAGCGTTGATACAGCTTTTCCATGGAGGGCATTTCGAAGCGGCAGGGACCGCACCAGGTAGCCCAGAAGTTGAGGAATACCACCTTACCTTTGAAGTCGCTCAAACGCCGGGTTGTACCGGACAGATCCTGAAGCTCGAAATCGATGCTCTCGACTTTCTGTTTGGGAGGCTGAAGGCCCATCCGGCGAAACTCCTCAGCGGTAACGGTTGTGGCATAGGCTGAGGCGGCAATTAGGATCAAGCCGGCGAGAACAAACATTAGTGGTTTTCTCATAAATACCTCCGCCAAAAAGGTAGTGAAAACACGGCATCAGGACAAGCATTTTCCACGAAAAGTCCGCTCCAGGCTTGACAAACCAGGTGAAGTCGTTAATAATAGTAATCGTTACTATAATCACGACAGGCAATTTATTTTTGAGAAGAACAGAACAGCGGACCGTGATCCTGGAGGAGCTGCGCCTCTGCAGCAATCACCCCAGTGCCGATGAGGTATACCTGCGGGTAAAGGAACGGCTTCCTCACATCAGCCTCGGAACGGTGTACCGCAATCTAGAACTCATGGCATCCCAGGGAATGATTCGTCGCCTCCATACGAACTGCGGACAGAAGCGCTTCGATCCCATCGCGGAAAAGCACTGCCATTTCCGCTGCATGGCCTGCGGAAAGATCGAGGATATCCCCTTCGCAGTGGATTTTCCTCAACTGGATCCGAGCCATCCATGGGTTCAGGAACGAGAGATTCAAGATGCTCGACCGGAGTACTTCGGCTTTTGCCCGGATTGCGTCGACGGAGACAGAAAAATAAAACCCAACGGGCGTGTTACGCCCAAGAAACAACTTTAATAAGGAGAGCCACGATGAAATCAGTCAAAGGCACTCAAACAGAAAAGAATCTGACTACGGCCTTCGCCGGCGAGTCCCAGGCCCGGAACCGGTACACTTACTTCGCCGGTCAGGCCCGCAAGGAAGGGTTCGTTCAGATTTCAATGATCTTTGAGGAAACGGCGAATCAGGAGAAAGAGCACGCCAAACGCTTCTTCAAGTTCCTCGAGGGCGGAGAAGCCGAAGTGAGCGCAGCCTTTCCCGCCGGGACGATCGCCAGCACGGCGGAGAATCTCAAGGCGGCAGCTGCTGGAGAGAACTACGAGTGGGGTACGATGTATCCCGGCTTCGCCAAGACGGCCCGGGAGGAAGGCTTCGACGCTGTGGCTGCGGTCTTCGAGGCCATCTCCGTGGCCGAGAAACAGCACGAGAAGCGCTACAAAGACCTGCGGGCCAACATCGAAAACGGAAAGGTCTTCAAGAAGGACAAGAAAGTAGTGTGGCGCTGCATCAACTGCGGATACCTCTACGAAGGGGAAGAAGCCCCCAAGTCTTGTCCCGCCTGCGCTCATCCTCAGGCCTACTACGAGCTGCTGGCAGAGAACTGGTAGACACTGCCGATTTACGTTCCCTGCCGAGCAATAGACGATCCCAATAGGCATCGGCCGGATCGTTGCACATAGATAAAGACTCCCCGGGGTTTCTCCGTTGGGCATGCTCTGCTCGCCGCCCCAGGGAGTCTTGCCTGTCCCCTCCTGGGATTGCCCCCTGGCCTTTCTTGCGGATCTACGAACAGAGCGTCACCCGTTCAGACCGAGTTTTTCCAGCTTCGGTCTGATCACAAAGGAACAGTAGCCCGCATGCGGGTTGTTCCGGTAGTAATCCTGATGATATTTTTCCGCCGGATAGAAACCGGATAGGGGCACGATCTCGGTCACGACCGGCTCATTGAAGGTTGACTCTGCTTTGGCTTTGGAGCGTTCCGCCGCCCCTCGTTGAGCCTGGCTGCTGTAGAGGATGATCGAGCGGTACTGGGTCCCCACGTCCGTCCCCTGCCGATTGAGGGTGGTCGGGTCGTGGGCCTTCCAGAACAGATCGAGTATTTGCTCGTAAGTGATCACCTTGGGATCGAAGTGGATCTGTACGACCTCTGCATGCCCCGTGGTTCCTGAGCAGACCTCCTCATAGGTTGGATCCTCCTTCTGACCACCGGCATAACCGGACACCACTGTCTTGACCCCGTCGATACGATTATAAACCGCCTCGATACACCAAAAGCAGCCGCCCCCCAGGGTGGCGATTTCTGCGCTGTCGTCAGTCTCCATGCCGCTATTTTCTGTATTGGTGGTCGCTGTGCGACCGGGCTGCTCGTTCATCATCGAATCTCCACTTTACGTGAACCAAAGATAATGAATATTATCAATTTAGTGAACATGAATTGATTCTCTGTTCCCGGTGCATCCCCCATCAACCTTAAAACGTGGTATACTGCTTGGCAGCATCAAGGCAAGCCATGGAAACTCCTCCGCGGGCGCCCAACTGCCTGCAATGTCGTCATTTTCACGTATCCTGGGATCCCCGCTTTCCCCGGGCCTGCTCCGTGTTCAAAATAAAAAGCAGGAAACTGCCGAGCCATGCGGTCTTTCAGGCAACCGGCCGACACTGTCCGGTTTTCGAGAAATCTCCAAAGATCAAATCCCATTGAACCTTGTACCCCCCCGGGCCAGTTGATAGAATCAGGAAATTACATTCCACCGTTAGTACTGTTGAAAGCACGGTGACCCTATGGTGAAGATATTAGCCAGCGCGGATTATCATCTGGGCATGAAGTTCGCCGGATACCCGAACGTCCAGGAACAGCTGGCGGAAGCCCGCTTTCTCTCGCTGAAACGCCTCGTGGATCGGGCAAACCAGTCGGACTGCGATCTGTTTCTTGTCGCCGGCGATCTGTTCGACAGGGTGAGTGTCTCCGCCAAGGATGTAGGACGCGCCGTGGCACTGCTCGATGGCTTTCACGGCCGGCTGGCGGCTGTACTGCCGGGAAACCATGACTTCTACAGCGGGAACCCCAGCTCCCTCTGGTCCCGCTTCAGCGAAGCAGCGGGGGATCGCATCCTGCTGCTGCAGGACAGCCGTATCTATGATCTCAACCACTACGACCTGAATATCCATCTGTTTGCAGGTCCCTGCGACAGCAAACACAGCAAGGACAGTGCCATATCCTGGCTGAGGGACACCGAAGCTCCGGGTGAATACCCGCAAGCCCGGCAGGGGACGCTTCGCATCGGTGTGGCCCACGGAAGCATCGAAGGAGTTTCTCCGGACACTCAAGGGGTCTACTTTCCGATGACCCGCAGGCAGCTGGAGGAAGCCCCCGTCGACCTCTGGATCATCGGGCACACTCACCGTCAGCTTCCTTCCGAAATAGACAGGGTCAAGGTCGCCCCGGCCGCCTCCCCGGCTGTGTTGATACCCGGAACCCCCGAACCCGACGGTTTCGACTGCCGCCACGGCGGAACAGCCTGGATGATCGAAGCTGATGAAAACAAGCAGATACGCCTGGAGTCCTTGTCCAGCGGAACCTACCGTTTCGTTCGGGAAGAGCACACACTGGAAAGGCTTGCCGATCTGCAGCGTGTTGTGAAAGAACTCCACAGTGGGGAATCGGACAAGACCCTGCTGAAGCTGAAGCTTCGCGGACGTCTGGAGGCGGAACAGCTGTTCGAACTCCGCCGGCAGCTGGCAGAATTGGAGAAAGCGTATTTCTACGCCCAGATCGACGACAGCGAAGTTTTGGAGCGGATCAGCGAACAGAACGTCGAGGCGGAGTTCACTGAAGGGTCCTTTCCCTACAGGCTGCTCAAACAGCTGATCGCCCAGAAAGATTTCGAGGCTCTCCAGACCGCCTACACCCTGATGCAGGAGCAGAAGCGGTGATTCTGTCCACTCTCCAGGTCACCTCTTTCGGCGTGCTGGCCTCACTGGGCATCGAGTTGAAACCGGGACTTAATATCATTCTCGGACCCAATGAGGCGGGGAAATCCACCCTCTTCCGGGCTCTGCAGCACCTCCTGCTGACCCCGGTAAAGCTCAACAAACGCAGCTTCCAAGACCTGATCCAACCTCTCCTTCCGATAGGCGGCGGTGACACGGTCTGTGCCGCCTTGGAGTTTCGGGTGGCGGACGAGTCCTACCGGCTCGAAAAAAGCTGGGGCGCAAAAACGGAAGCGGAGCTACAACTTCCCGACGGTTCTCGACTCGCCGACGCGGCGGCAGTTGAGGCACATCTTCTGACGCTCCTGCCGGTTCATCCGGGAACGCTGCGGACGGTCCTGTTGACCCGGCAATCCGGTCTGGCGACCACCCTCGAACAGCTGCAGACGGAAAAGGAGACGATGTACGGACTCTCCGATCTGCTGCATCACAGCGTGCTGGAGACCGAAGGGGTTTCCGTGGGTCGGTTCCAGGAAACGCTGGAGAGCCGCTACCAGGGGCAGCTTCGGCATTGGGACCTGCAGCGGCAGCAGCCCGAGAAAAAGCGGGGCGGAGAGGCCCGCTGGACCCGGGAAAAGGGAACTGTTTTGGGGGCTTATTACGACCTGGAAGATGCGGAATCGCACTTTCAGGAGATCAAAGAAAAGGAAGTCTCCTACGGAACGATCACCGACCAGTTGGAAAGCTGCAACCGGGAGCTGGCAGAGAAGCAGGAACGGCTCAAGAGCATCGAGCCAGGGGTGAAGGACGCGCAAAAGCGCAGCGTCCTCGAGGCCAGGCTCAAGGAAACGGAGCTTTCCCTAAAGGAGGCGCAATCCGACTATGACGGTTGGACGAAAAACCTCCTTCGCCGGGAAACCCTGGAACGGGAAATCCCCGAGCTGGAGCAATCGGTGCAGGCTCTGGAATTGGAAAAAAAACAGGTCCAAAACTATCTGGACAGAAAGGACCTCATAGAACGGTTCCGGCGACTTCAAGACAAGCGGCAACGCCTGGAGCAGGCTGAATCACAGCTGAGCTCATTGCTGCCTCTGCCCCGCCGGGAATTGGACCGGCTTCGGGACAGCGCGGCGCAGATCGAGCGGCTGCAGGCGGCTGCGCAGGCGGGAAACCTCTCGCTGGTCTTCCACGCCCGGGAAGCGGTTGATGTGGGGATCCAAAAAGACCTGCAAGAAGCTGCGGAGCAGCACCTGGCAGCGGGCAAGAGCCTGACGGTGGAGGCCTCCGGAAAGATCGAGATGCGTCATCCAAACTGGAGTTTGGAAGTCTACTCCGGGCAGGGAGAGTTCGAGCAAATCGCAGAGCAATACGAACAGGCCAAAACCCGTCACACAGCACTGTTAGGGGAGCTGAAGGTCTCTTCGGTGGATGAAGCCGTGGAAGCGAGTCGGCGCTACGAGGAGCGGTTTGCCGAAGCCCGGACGGCAAAAGCGGTATATGAACAGGAACTGGGCAGCGACAGCTTCGAAGCTCTGGAGGCGGCCCGCGGCGAAAGTCCGGATACCCCTCCTGGTCGGGAGCAGAGCCAGGTGTTGGAAGAACTCGTAGGCAAGCGCAACCGGCTTCAGAGTCTCCAATCCCAATTGGAGGAGATCCGGCGATCCCTCGAAAGCCTCCAAGTACAGTATGGGGACAAGGACAGCCTGTTCGCCCGAATCGCTGAATTCGGGGGCGCCAAACTGGAGATCGCCGAGAAAACAAACGGCCTTGCCCCCCTTCCGGAAGGCTATACGGAAACTCAATCCCTTCTCGATGACTACAATCGGCTGGCCGAAGAGGTTCAGTCCCTTACCCAGAACCGGATCCGTCTGGACAGTGACTGCCGTAACGCCGAAGCTTTGCTTCCCGACGAATCGAGTGAAGAGGCGGCCCAGCGAATGGAGGCTGCTCGCGAACAATTCAACAGCCAGTTGAAGAAAGCCGAGGTCCTGGTCCGGATCCAAAAGGCCACCTCAGAGCTTCTCGAACAGCTGGACCGAGGGATCTATGAACCGTTCATCACTCTGGTGTCCCGCTATCTGGCCACCTTGAGCAACGACAGGTATCGAAACGTCCCCGCTGATGATGCTCTTCCCGCGGGGGTGATTCGCAGGGACGGCCGGGTTCTTCCCTACGATCTGCTTTCGGCGGGCACGAAGGATCTGTTCGCATTGGCACTTCGTCTGGCCATGGCGGAGTTTTTCCTCGGGCCGAAGGATGGGTTTCTTCTCCTAGATGATCCTTTGGTGGATCTGGACCCGGAGAGGCAGCAGCGGGCAGCCGCCATCCTGGCCCGGTTCGCCGAAACACAGCAGCTGGTGGTTTTCACCTGCCAACCCGCGCATGCCGCGTTGTTTGAGCAGGCTCATCGGATCGAGCTGGAAAGATCTTGAAAAACCTATCCCCGTAGTTGGTAGTCGTAGGCCAGCTTCATGCCGATCCCGGGATTGCCTTCCAGGAAATCGAGCAGATCGTTTCTCTCCACGGCGAACACGGACAGCGGAGCTTTGTGGCGGACACTGAATTCCGCCATTTCATCGCCGTGAATCCTGTGAAGGGCGCCGATGCAGTCACCTCTGCCCAGAGCGGCCACGACCCGTCCGTCCCTGCTGACCTCCACCTCCCCTTCCCTGATTATGAAAAACTGCTCCAGGGATTTCCCCTCTTTGATCAAATCCCCCGGTTTTTCGAATTCTTTAGGCACCAGGATCGATTCCAGCCAGGTTTTCTGGAAGGTGGTCAGGTGCTGCAGGTAGGTGCTGCCCTCCATGATATTCCAGGTTTCGATACTCCGATTGGCGATCAGACGACGAAGGGTCTTCTCGAAATCGGTCCCGTGGATGAAACTCAGGAATTTGTCCTTCTCGATGGCATAGAGAAGAACGTCGGTTTCGGCCACCACATCCGCGGTTCGGGGAACCTCACTGAGAAGCGCTACTTCACCGAAGTACTCATAGGTACCGAGCAGCTTACGGCCGATCAGTCCCTCCTGCTTGATCGAGACGTTTCCCGTGCGAATGATGTAGAAGTACTTCCCGACTTCCCCTTTGCGGATGATGTGATCTCCCTTGTTTACCTTCCGGGCTTCGACGATTGTCACGAACTCCTGGGTTTTTTCCACGTTCAGAGTCTCGAAAAAATCGAGATGCTTCAGGGCGTTCAAGATCATGTAGGTTTTTTCGTACGCGGGAGCCTTGGTCTTGAAGTAGAGGGTGTTTTCGATACCGAAGGTGGCCAGGGTAAGGCTCGTGTTTTTTGGGAAATCCTTCTTGGCGATATGGTATACAACCGTCTTCTTCTGTATTTTTTTCGGCAGCGAGTTCAGATAAGCGATCGGTGTGTGCAGGGGCGCGATTCCCGATTCGTGATAAATCACATCACTGTCCCAGGGAAAGTTCTGCAGCTGCCGGTAACGCTCTTGGTCGATCACCTTCTGGTCGAGCAGCTTCTTCTGCACAACCGGATCGCCCTGATGATCGGAGGAATAGACGAAGGTCTGATCCTGGAACTTCAGGGTAAAACCGATTGTGGGGATGGAGTGCAGCATGTAGTGGAAGTTGAACTGCCCGCCGTGGATGAAGACGGGTTTTCCGATATAAACGGGTCGAAACTCGAACAGCCGAACCAGATAGGAGACCGGCTCTCCGGTGAGGGAGGAGTACTTCTTGAGAAAGCTGCGCATGACGGTTTTGGTGGAGTATACGGTGATCTTGCCCTCTTCCAGTATCTTCTGGAGGGTTCCTGCATCATGATCCGCATGACAATGGGTCAGGATGATGCTGTCGATGAGCTTTGGATTCACGTTGGAGGACTCCAGCCACTCAGTCGAGTTGATCGGCGGATCGATCATGATTCCCGCGTGATTCAGCCAGATGATGTAGCCGGAAGTGTTGGCCGTGGGATCGAAACCGTGGCTGGGTCCCAGACAGGTTACTCCGAACAGCGGGGGTTTGTAGGGTTCGGGCAGCCGCTGCCCGATCTGGTACATCGGCTTGCAGGGAATGACCCCGGGAATGTGGGCTGTCTTTTTGGCCCCGAAGAAGACCTCGAAATCCCCGTTACTGTCTATCGAGATACGCACCTTTCCGATGGAAAAATCGCCTTTGTCGAACAGCGAGAGCTCCAGGACATCCCGAAAACGGATCGTGCCGCGGAAATATTTCAACTCGCTGCCCACGGCCGGCACGTATCTTCCCCCGTCCGAACCCACCACATCCCCCTCGATGTAAAACTCTTTGGGTCCGAACAGCGCCTGCTGCAGGGCTTTCATGAATCGTGCGGCCTGACCTCGGGTACAGACAACCCGGGTTTTCTTCTGTTGAAGAAAGAAGTTGTAGTAGATGGGGAACTCGAGGTCGGCCAGGTTGATGCCCTTGCGCCAATCAAACATGGCTCGGGGCAGGACGAAGATCCTTGGGACCGACTCGGGCAGGGCCATTGTGTCTTTGATCGTTTCCGGGGGAGACCCGAATTGGATATATCCTTCAGGAGAGTTCACCAGGTATCCGCCCCGGGGAAGAGGGGTAACCGTGGCCTCCAGCTGCTTCAATGGTACCATGTAGCCACTAATATAGAGCAGCTGTATTGAGTTATCAAGGTATAATTGCGCCTCCGAGTTTTACGAACGATTGGTGTTACAAACGACTGATAGAAGTATATCCCCAATCCCGGTCGTTGTATTCTTGTAGAATGTACGATCCGTTGCCGAAGCTCTCAACCGGTCGCCGGCCCCTTTCCTTCCGCCTCTCATCGGCTCCAGGAACAGCGGTACTGGTCTGTCTGATGCAGCTGCTCTGTTCCTGCAGCTTCTATTCCCCCACCGTGTCCGTGGCGGTTCACCTGCCTCCGCTCCCGCCGCACTGGCGGGAAGCATTCCCCGAGCTGGCTTTCCGCATCGTCTATCCTTCAAGCGAGAACGGCGGTTTCGAAGAACAACAGGTCGACAACGGTGCCGGCGTTGACCTCGAGCTGCCGAAAATCCTCTACCTTCCGGTTCTGGCCTATCCGAATCTTCCCGAGCAGTCTCTGCCTCTTGCGCCCGCCGGGGGGGTATATCCCCTGGACTGCGACATCACCAACGCCATCAGCCTCAGTTGGCATGAGGGGGCGACAGCGGAGGTTCTGTACCGTCTCTGGCGGCAGGGGGTGGATTGTTCTGCCATCGACGTCCCGCGGCTGAGCCGGGAAATGTCCTTACTCTGTCAGGCAGACCCCTGGGCACTCGATCTGAACCGGATCTGCGCCCGGCTGGCAGCTGAGACTTTTCGCGTGACCGACATCCGGCTTGCTCCCAGCCGGGATCTGCTGCTGCAGCCGGGGCAGGGCAGCTGGTTCCTCGAATCCCCCTTCCGTATCCAGGTGCCGGCGGACGCCGACGGCTCACTGTTCCTGCAGGACGTATCTCTGGGAGCCCACAGTCTTTTTGGGAATCCCCCCACCACCTGTTTCTTTCTCTATGTCCAGGAGGAAACTGCCCTCATGATCCGGCGATAGGGACGCTGCCGCCCAACCGGCCTGCAGCTATTACTCCCCCATCACCTGTATGCGGACCCTGCGTTTTCGCGCGCGGTTGTCGTGGTCGATGACCACGATCTGCTGCCAGGTTCCCAACACGATCCTGCCGTCAGCGATCGCCAGCGTCGTGCTGGGCCCCATCAGGGTAGCCCGCATATGGGAAAAACCGTTGTCGTCCCCCCAGGTGGCGGAATGGCGGCTGGCCAGCGTGTGGGGAATGAGCTTTTCCAGCTGTTCCTTCAAATCCTCTACCAGGGCCGGCTCATATTCGATCGTCGATATCGAGGCGGTGGAGCCGATGACCGCGACGTTCACCAGTCCTTCCCTTACCCGGGATTCTCCTACCGCCTCTTCGACCGCGGAGGTAATATCCAGGATATCCGAGAAGCCTTGTGTGGACAGTTCCAATTCTTTTCCGTGTACCACTGTTTCTCCTTACGAGCCGACGCGCCTGTGTGAACGCCGGCTCTGCGCTTATAGATCCAATATGCGTGCCGTGGTAAGAACCTCGGCACCCTTTTCTGTGCAGAGCAGGTCGTTTTCCAGCCGCACACCCCCGGCTTCAGGATCGTACAACCCCGGTTCGATCGTGAAAACCATTCCGGGCTGAAGCCGCTGTCGATGCTCTTCGCCCGACACCGAGTCTGTGCGTCGAAACGAGGGCGCCTCATGGGCATCCAGCCCGATGCCGTGACCCAGAGAGTGGGGCATGTGGAATCCCCGTGTTTGGAAGTGCTCCTGTACACGTTCGCCTACATCAGCGGGGTCGGCGCCGGGCCTGCAGAGGTTCAAAGCCAGGTCGTAGGCCTCCAGGACCGCCTCGACCATGGCTCCCTGTCTCGAGGTGAGGGGAATCCGGGTGAGGGTAAGGGTAACATCACTGGTGTATCCGGCGAAGCGCACCCCAAAATCCAGGATGGCCAGCCCCTGCTGGGCAATCGCTTCGGCTGTGAAATTGGGGAAACAGTGGATTGCGCCGCTGCGCCGCCCTGAGGCGGCCAGGGTGTCGAAACCCATGCCTTCCGCTCCCCGCCGGCGCGCCTCGGCTTCCAGGAACATCGCCAGCTCCAACTCGGTCACCTCACGCCGGTCGGCAAAAAAACCGGGTACGATTCCGATCAACCCATTCGTGATCCCACAAGCGCTCCGCAGCGCTTCAATTTCTCCGGGATCTTTTATCATTCGCAGTACGTTGACCGCCTCATCGATCCCGTCCCGCCGGCATTCAACCGCGACTCCGGGAAGCGACTCGATCAGAGCCCGGACCAGGGGATAAGGGAGCATTGCCGACAGGTCCACACGCCTGACCCGTCGTTCCTGCACGATCGTTTTTATGCAGCGGAAGAGCGAACGCCCGAACTGTTCGTAGGGAACCAGGGTATCAGCGGTGGCCAGCGAGCGGGCCAGGGGCGCATCCCAGGGCACGAGCAGGCTCTCTGCGCCGGCGAAGAGAAACAGCAGGGCGTCGCCGGGCTGTCCGCACAGATAGCGCAGAGACTGATTGCGCAAACCCTCCAGATCGACGATGACTGCGGCCTCGACCTGCTTGTCCGAGAGGGTGTCGAAGATCCTCTGCTGGCGAAGGCGGTAGGCCTGCGGTTCGATCATCAGCTGAGGGAAACCCCCGAACAGAGAGCTTCAGGCCGAGGGTACGACCAGATTGACAAGCTTGTCGACAACTACGATCATCTTTGCGGGCTTTTTGCCGGCCAGAAGCTCCTGGATACGGGAATTCTCGAGGGCGCTGCGCTCCAGATCCGCCTTGGACAGCCCGACGGGCAGATCCTCCCGGGAGCGGATCTTTCCGTTTATCTGGAATACCACGGTCACCGTGTCCTCTTTGATCAGCTCCTCGTCCCAATCCGGATACTGCTGGTAGGCAACGGAGGGCTTCTCTCCCAGCTTCTCCCAGAGCTCCTCCGCCAGATGCGGGGCGTAGGGAGCCAGAATGAGCACGAAGGGCTGCCACACGCTGCGGTACAGTACCTCGTGTTTTCCCGCTTCGTTGAGGAAGATCATCATCTGGGCGATGGCCGTGTTGAACTGCAGAGTTTCGGTATCCATAGACACTTTTCGGATCGTCTGGTGCAGGACCTTGAGAAGTTCCCGCGGGGGCTCCTGTTGGCCGAACTCCTGCTCCGACAGCCGCCAGACCCGGTCCAGGAAGCGCTTGATCCCCGCAATGCCCGTTGTGGACCAGGGCTTGGCTACTTCCAGCGGTCCCATGAACATCTCGTACATGCGCATGGCATCCGCCCCGTAGTCGTGAATGACCTCGTCCGGGTTGATCACGTTGCCCAGGCTCTTGGACATCTTCACGCCCCCCTCGCCGAGGATCATGCCCTGATTCACCAGACGCATGAAGGGTTCATCGGTATTGACCGCCCCGATGTCGTAGAGAACTTTTTGCCAGAATCTCGCGTACAGCAGGTGCAGCACCGCATGCTCGGCACCGCCGACGTACAGGTCCACGGGCATCCAGTACTCCAGCTTGTCTTTGGCAGCCAGGGCGGAGTCGTTGTGGGGGTCAAGATAGCGCATGTAGTACCAGCAGGAACCCGCCCACTGGGGCATCGTGTTGGTCTCCCTCTTGGCCGGGCTGCCGCAGCGGGGGCACTCGGTGTTGACCCAGTCCTCGATGGCGACCAGGGGGGACTCTCCGGTGCCCGTGGGGGCAAAGCTCTTGACCTCGGGGAGCAACAGGGGCAGCTCGCCGTAGGGAACGGGAACGATCCCGCACTTCCCGCAGTGGACCAGGGGAATCGGCTCGCCCCAGTAGCGCTGACGGGAAAAAACCCAGTCTCGAAGTTTGTAGTTGACGGCCCTGCTTCCCAGGTTCCGTTCCTCCAGCCACTGGATGATCCGTTCTTTGAACTCAACGGTGCTCAGGCCGTCGAACTGCCCGGAGTTGATGGCAACACCGTCGGTCACGTCGGCCTCGGTCAGCTCGTACTCGCTGCCGTCCCGGGACACGACCTGGACGATGGGCAGAGCGAACTCCACGGCGAACTCGAAATCCCGCTGATCGTGGGCGGGCACGGCCATGATCGCGCCGGTTCCGTAGGAGATGAGGATGTAGTCGGAGATCCAGACCGGTATCTTTTCGTCATTCATCGGATTGACCGCATACCCGCCGGTGAACACGCCGGTTTTCTCCTTGGCCAGGTCGGTACGCTCCAGGTCGCTCTTCAAACGGGCCTGTTGGATGTACTCATCCACCGCCCCACGCTGCTCGACTGTGGTCAGCTTATCGACCAGCGGATGCTCCGGCGCCAGGACCATATAGGTGGCACCGAAGAGGGTATCCGGCCGGGTGGTGAACACCTCGATCGTGCCCTCCCCGTCGACCAGAGGGAAGTGCACGTTGGCGCCGACGCTCTTGCCGATCCAGTTGCGCTGCATCAGCTTGAGGCTCTCCGACCAGTCTAGCTTGTCCAGATCCTGGAGCAGCCGTTCGGCATAGGCCGTGATCTTCAGCAGCCACTGCCTGAGGTCCCTGCGCTCGACCTGGGACCCGCAGCGCTCGCAGCGCCCGTCCCTGACCTCCTCATTGGCCAGTCCGGTCAGGCAGGAGGTGCACCAGTTGATCGGAACCTCCGCCTCGTAGGCCAGACCCTGCTCCCATATCTTCAGGAAGATCCACTGGGTCCACCTGTAGTACTCCGGCTCGTGGGTGGAGATCTCCCGGTCCCAATCGTAGGAGAAACCCAGGGCCTTGATCTGCGTGCGGAAACGCTCGATATTGGCGCCCGTGGAGATCTTCGGTTGGATCCCATGTTTGATGGCGTAGTTTTCCGCCGGCAGCCCGAAGCTGTCGAAGCCCATTGGATGAAGGACGTGATAGCCCTTCATCCGCAGGAAGCGGCAGTATATATCGGTTGCCGTGTAGCCTTCCGGATGCCCGACGTGCAGCCCGGCCGAGGAGGGATAGGGAAACATATCGAGGACGTAGACCCGCTTCTCAGGCGGCACTTCCGGTTTCTCTTCGACCCGGAAGGTCCTGTTCTCCTCCCAGTAGGACTGCCACTTCTTTTCTATTTGGGCAAAGGGTAGACTGCTCATGTCAGGGCATATTACCGGCTCATCCGCGTGAGAGTCAATCACAGAGGACCCGGTTTCTGCTCCTGGTGCTTCGCTCGGTACAGAGCCTCATCCTTGTCGAGCCCGGGAGAGGTGGATGTGGATGACAGCGGCCGGATCTGCATCGCAGGAAGCCGCTGCAGCGGTCAGTCAGGAACCTTCTTCAGTCCCGGATCCTCTAGGGCCTGATTCGGCGCCGATCCCTGGGGAACAGGGAGGCCTCTTTGACGTTGGCCAGACCCAGGATCTTCTGGGTCAGCCTCTCCAGGCCGATGGCGAAGCCCCCGTGGGGAGGGCAGCCGTACTTGAAGATCTGGATGTAGTCGCTCAGTGAAGACGGCTGCAGGCCGAACAGCTCGATATTCTCCAGAAGCATGGGATACTCATTGATGCGTCTTCCCCCCGTGGTGACCTCCAGCCCCCGGAACAGAAGGTCGAAGGACATGGTGGTGCGGGCATCTAGGGGATAGGTGTAGAAGGGACGTTTTTTTCTGGGCCAGCCGAAGATAAACGCCGCTTCTACACCGTGCTCCTTCAGCGCCCAGTCGCAGAGAATCCGCTCGCCCTCAGGATTGACCTCGTAGACTTTTTTCCCGCCTAGAGTGCTGATCGTTTCTTTGGCTTCATCGTGGGAAATCCGGGGGATGTTCTCGACCTGCTCGGCAGAGGGCACGGCAGCCTGCCACTGCTGCAGCACCTCGGCATTTTCCCGCTCTACGCCTTCGAAGATGGTTTTGAGAATCCGCACCTCCAGATCCATCAGATCCTGCTCGCTTTCGATCCAGGCGGTCTCCACGTCCAGCGACACGTACTCGTTGAGATGCCGCGGGGTTTCATGCTTCTCCGCCCTGTAGGCGCAGCCGATCTCGAACACCCGCTCCAGGCCCGAGGAAACCATGGCCTGCTTGTAGAACTGGGGGGACTGGGCCAGAAATACCTTGGTGTCGAAGTACTCCACGGCAAAAAGCCCGGTTCCTCCCTCTGTCCCGGTACCGATCAGCTTGGAGGTCTTGATCTCGGTGAACCCCTCGCTGCGCATGTGCTCGGCAAAGAGCTCGAGGATCGAAGATTGAAGCCGGAAGACCGACAGGATCTTGGGATTCCGCAAGCTTATCATTCTGTGCTCTAGAATCGTATCCAGGGATACCTTGTCCGGGTCCTGATTGACCGCCAGTGGCAGGTCCGGCTCGGCCCTGGCTACCACCTCCAGCTCAGAAACCTGAACCTCGAAACCGCCGGGAGCCTTGCCGTTTTCAGCCACCCTGCCCCGCGCTGAAATAACCGATTCCAGGGTCAGCCGGGAAGCGGTCTGAGCAACCTCCCCGGAACTTGATCCCGCATCCACGACCAGCTGCGCCATTCCCGACACATCCCGAAGCAGGATGAAGGAGATCTTCCCCAGCTCGCGGATACGGTGCACCCAACCCCGGACCTCGACCTCCTCAGCCGCATGTTCGTTGATCCGTGCGAGCATCGTCCTCATCTGCACTCCTCCATCAGGTGGATCACCTCTTCCTCGGTCTCACAACACAGCATTGCCGCCAGCAGACGCGTGTAGGCGCTCTCAGTGGTTAAAAAGCCCATGGGGACGGCTCCCTCCCTCCACAGCTCGTGGGAGGTGACGTAGCCGGAGAAATCCACGATACCCTCCTGCTGAGAGGTGCAGAAGAAATGGACCCCCCTGGTTTTGCCTTCTATAAAAGCTTTTCGCAGGGAAAATGGAGATTCCCGCAGATTGGCGGTTCCCGTGTCATAGAGCTCCAGAATGAAATAGCGCACGCCCGCGTTCATCAGGGCGATCAGATAATCCCCCTTCATTCCCGGATACGCCTGCAGGATGCACACCCGGCTGATAGCCTGCTCCAGAGCCTCCCTCAGCCCGGTCCTGTCGGTCAGGGTCAGCGGAGGAAGGGGCAGGGAACCGCTGGTAAACATCGGCTCCTCGAGGTTCCAGTTCCGGAAAGCATCCCGGGCGACCTTCTCGAACTTCAGATTCAACGGAGAGAGAATTTTCCCTTCCAGGCTGAGGTAGACACCGGGGGGCTGCTCCGTGGCTGCCAGGATAGCGGTGCTCAGCGCTTCCTCCGCGTCCCGGGGATCCAGGGCCGCGGTAAACACAACGGGCATGGGAACTCGAGGGAACAACCAGAACAGCAGAGACGCGGTATAGGCCAGGGTATCGGTTCCATGGGCGACGACGACACCTGAGGTGTTCTCCTGTTTCAAATACGAGTCCAGGGAGACAATCAAGGCCGCCCAGTCCTCCGGGGTGATCTCTTCACTCAAGATCCGGCTGATCTCGATTTCTTCGAAACGGACGTTCTTCGGCAAACGCTTGTCCCGTCCCAGCTTGTCGATAACCTGCTTCAGATCTCCGGCGGCAACCTCCCCCGCCCCTGTGCGTGTTCCCCCGATTGCACCGCCCATGGACAGCACCTGGACAAAAGACAATTCGAAACGGGCATTCAGCAGTACCTTGACCAACCCCGGTTCGGCTCTGCCCGAGGTCTTCTTCATGATCTGTCCGACCAGGTAAATCAATGGCCGGGAGTCCCCTTCCCGGACCTGCTGCACCGCTTTGGCGTTTTCCTTCAAGATCTGGCCGATGATCGGGTCGAGTTCTTTGAGGTCGGTAATCTGCTCCCAACCACGGTCCTTTATGATCTCCGAGGGATTTCGATCCTCTGCGAAGATAACCTCCAGTACCTGCTTGGCGATTTTACCGTGGATGCGGCGGGCAGCCAGAAGCCGGAGCAGTTCGGCCAAACGCTCGGGGCTCAGAGGACAGTCGGTCAGGTTCCCGGCGGTTCTCTTGAGAATCTTCTGCACGTCCCCAGCCAACCACAGCGCGGCCGCCTGGGGATCGGCACCCAAACCTACGACTTGTTCGTAGTAGTCCGCCGTACTCCTTTCCTCACAGATGAAATCCGTCTGAGATTCGGCGATGCCGTACTGCTCCATGAATCTTGCTTTTCGTGGCTGAGGCAGCTCCACCAGCACCGCTTCCAGGGACTCGAGGAACTTTTCTTCGGGATGAAAGGGAGGCAGATCCGGTTCGGGGAAATAACGATAGTCGAAGGCACTCTCCTTGGTTCTCATACCCTCAGTGACGTCCCGGTTTTCATTCCAGAGCCGGGTTTCCTGAGGGAGCGAGCCGCCCCGTTCGAGAATTTCTATCTGCCGTTCGATCTCGAAGTTGAGGGCTTTGCGTACAAACTTGAAGGAGTTGAGGTTCTTGATCTCCACCTTGGCTCCCAGCCCCTGACCTTCCAGATTCACCGAAACATTGGCATCACAGCGAAGGGACCCTTCCTCCATGTTGCCGTCGCAGACACCGAGGTAGCGAACCAGACGGCGAAACGCTTGCAGAAACAGCTCCGCCTCTTCTCCGACCTCCAGGTCGGGCATGGTTACGATCTCCAGCAGGGGTGTACCGGCGCGGTTGTAGTCCAGGAGGGACAGCTCCCCGACGTGGATCATCTTTCCTGCGTCCTCCTCCAGATGCACCTCTTTGATATTCACGCGACGCTTCCGTTTGCGGTACTCCAGGTCCAGATGGCCCTCCACACCGAAGGGGGAGGCGAACTGGGAGATCTGGTAGTTCTTCGGCATGTCGGGATAGAAGTAGTTCTTGCGCTCGAAGATCCCACTCTCGTTGAGTCGACACTCCAATGCACGGCAGACCAGGTAGGCCTGCCGCACCGCCTCTTCGTTGAGGGCCGGCAGGACCCCGGGGTAGCCCATACAAACCGGACATATGTTGCTGTTCGGTTCCTCTCCGAAGGCGGCCCGACAGCTGCAGAACACCTTGCTTCGCGTCAGCAGTTGAATGTGAATCTCCAAACCGACGTAGGACTGATACATCCGTTCTAAGTCCTCCCTTGCGCTCCCGAAGGGGCGCTACCGCCTTTGGCGCGGCTGCCTCCGGCCGACTGCAATGGCTGGTACAGGGGGCAGGCCGGCACCGGGAACACCCGGGCAAACCGCTCACAGGCCTGCAGGAGCCGTTCTTCTGCAAAGGGGGGAGCCAGGAACTGCATCCCGATGGGCAGTGAATTCTCCAGCGAGGCGGGAAAACTCAAGGCAGGCAGGCCTGTCATGTTGGCCGAGCAGGTGAAGATGTCGGAGAGCTTCTGGGAGAAGGGATCCAATCCCTCGCTGCCCCACTTGAACGGACCGCAGGGATAGACGGGCATGAGAATCAGATCGACTCCGGAAAAGGCGCCTTCGAACTCCCGGCGGATCGCCGTGCGGATCCGCTGCGCCCGCAGGTAGTACTGGTCCTGGAACCCGGAGCGCAGCACGAAGGTTCCAAGGAGGATTCGAAGTTTGACCTCATCTCCCAACCCACGGCTGCGGGACCACTTGACCAGCTGCTCGGGATTGCCTGAAAAGCCGGCGCTCCTGTTTCCATAGCGAACGCCGTCGAAGCGTGCCAAATTGGCGCTGGCTTCGGCACAGGCGATGACGTAGTACGCCGAAACGAGGTAGTCCAACGTCGGCAGTTCGATTTTTTTCAGGGTATACTCGAGGCTCTTCAACACGTCCAGGGTCTTCTCCCAGGAACTCTGCACCTCCTCATGGAGAGGAATCGATCCCAGATCCGGTACGCCCACGGTGAGGGGTTTTCCCTGTACCGGTTGGGCCTCGGGATAGACGACGGAGCTGTGATCCCGAGGGTCCCTGCCCCGCATCGCCGAAAACACATCCCGGATCACCGAAATCTCCCGGGCGATGACGCCGATGATCTCCAGTGAGGAGGCATAGGCCACCAGCCCGAATCGGGAGACAGCTCCGTAGGTGGGCTTGAGTCCATACACTCCGCAGAAAGCAGCGGGCTGGCGAACGGAGCCCCCGGTGTCGGACCCGAGGGCAAAGGGAACCATGCCGGCAGCCACGGCGGCTGCGGAGCCGCCGCTGGAACCGCCCGGCACGCGTGCCGGATCCCATGGATTGTAGGTCATGCCGAATCCTGAGTTTTCCGTAGAAGAGCCCATTCCGAATTCATCGAGATTCGTCTTGCCGACAGGCACCGCACCCTGCTCCAAAAGCCTCTGCACGGCCGTGGCAGTGTAGGGAGAAACGAAATTTTCGAGCAGTTTGGATCCGCAGGTCAATTTGAAGCTGCGAACGGCGATATTGTCCTTGACTGCGAAGGGGATTCCCCTCAAAGGACCTGTCCGGCTGGATTCGGAAGAGTCGCAGTCGGCTCCGGAGGCTATCTCCCGACCGAGCTCAGGGTCGAACTGCAGGAACGCCCGGATCTGTTTGTCCCGATCGCGGACGAACTGCATCCAGGATGATCGCTGTGCTGGGTCGGCAAGCGCTCGACTCCAGGAATTTGGCTGTCCCGATTTGTCCAAAATTCAAGCCCTCTCAATTTCGGCTATCCGCTGTGGTTTAGGCCGCGCATGCTCGCACAGATTCCTCTGTATTGGAAATGACCTCGATTACAGAACGTTGGGAATAACGATGAAACGATCTTCGAGCTCGGGAGCGTTGCCGAGGATTGCCTCGGTATCTTCATTCACGATTGCAGCATCTTTGCGGGTTCGGTTGGTTTGTGTCATTTGGGCGGTCGGGGGCAGTCCTTCCACATCGAACTCTCTCATCTTCGAAAAGTACTCCAACATTTGAACAACCGCCTGCTCGAATCGCTTGGTTTCTTCATCGGACAGCTCCAGACGAGCCAGATGAGCTGTGATATCCAGTTCTTCCCGTTCCATGACTTTCATTTGACGCCCATTGAACACAGGGTCGCTGCCCGTGTCAACCCATGGGTAGAATCCCTCCGCCTCCGCGACCGAACCTGCGGGACGATGCGCCTTGATGAGGGCAGGAAAAAAACTTGACACCGCAACAAACCAGTAATATATTCTGAGAGAAGACTTTAGCGGCCAATCTTTGGTTTGTGAGCCGTTTTTAAATGGTATCATCATAAACACAACGATCCGGACAGCCGTCTCTGGAAGTGATCGAAACCCTCCCGTAAAAAATTTGACGTGCATCCCCGGGATGATACAATAAAGAGCAAAGTATTAGTCGATTTAAAGAGGTTGAAGTGGGTAAGAAGGAATTCCCGAAGCTGCATTTTTACGATCACGACCTGACCGATATGTACGATTATACCTTCAACCGTCTCAAGGGTTTCTGGAAGCGGGGGACTTCCGAGAACGGCCTCCAACCCAAGTATTTCAGCTATCCGGACGCCGAGTCGATCAATCAGTTTGAAGCCATCCTGGCAACTTTTTTTTTAGTTTATAGCAATCGGGTATTTCCCGTGCTGTCGCTGCTCGACAACTTCTATCATAAACAGGAGGCCGACGGCGCAATTCGAGGCGAATACGCTATAAAAGACGGCAAACCCGTACTCAGCAGGAAAAATCACGAAGGCATCCTTCCGCCTCTGTACGCCTGGGCGGAGTACAACATCTACCACAAAATTGGACTCAAGAAGAGAGTACGGGAGATCATGCCCGTCCTGGAGCGTTACTTTGCCTGGCTGGAGCGGGTATGCAGACAGGAAAACGGCCTGTACGCCGTTCCCCTTTCCGCAACCGTGATGACCAACAGTCCCCGGCAAAACATGAAATACCCGGTCGACTTCAACACCCAGGTCGCCATCAACGCCCTGTACATGTCGGCTTTGGGGGACATTCTCAACGACAAAGAGATAAGCTACCGATACAAGAAAGCCTACTTCTCTCTGAAGACACGCATCAGCTCTCTGATGTGGAATGACAGGGATCGTTTCTACTACGACCTCGACAAGGATGAGAAACAGGTAAAGGTAAAAACCGCTGCCTCTTTCTGGCCGCTGCTGGCGGAAATTCCAAACGAGGTTCGCGCGGAGGGATTGATCGCCCATCTGACCGATCCGAAGACATTCGGATTGGAAAATCCCTTCCCTTCTCTGGCGGCCAACGAAAAAGACTTCGACCAGAGGGGGTACGGCTTTCGCGGTTCCGTTTTTCCGTTCCTCACCTATATGATCATCAAAGGACTGGAAAAATACGGAAAGTTCGAGCTGGCTCGAGAGTGCTCGATCAAGCATCTGTACTTCGTCCTGGAGGGTCTGCATACCGACGAGGGCATGAAGGGCACTCTGTGGGAAGCCTACGCCCCGGCGCGCGAGGGAGCGGCCTCGTGGCCGGGCAATACTCAATTCCCTCGCCCGATGTTTCTTCCGTATACAGCTCTATCGACTGTAGCCTTGATGATCGAAAACGTGATCGGTCTGTACATCTCCCTGCCTCGAAAGACCGTGGATTGGATCATCCCCAGCCTGGAGATCATGGGTATCGAAGATCTGGCACTGAAACGGAACATGATTTCGATATTGAGCAACAAGAGCGGCCGGGGCTGGGAGATACGTCTGGAATCGGAGAAACTGTACTACCTGACGGTCAACGTGCTTGATTCCAAGAAGAAAACCCTTCCGATTCCCTCAGGCAAGTGTTCGATCCTGATCGATAAGATCTGAACGACGGCAAAACCGTCGGACTACTCGATCTTTCGGCGCCCTTCGAGAGCCCGGGCAAGGGTCAAACGGTCCGCGTACTCCAGATCCCCTCCGACGGGCAAACCGAGGGCAAGACGGGTCACGGATACACCGAACTCTTTGAGCAGGCCGGCCAGGTATACCGCCGTGGTATCCCCCTCAACCGTGGGATTGGTGGCCAGGATAATTTCCCGGAAACCCTCCTGCCGTACCCGTTTCAGCAGGCTGTCGATCCGTAGACTTTCCGGACCGACGCCGTCGATCGGGGATATGGCTCCCATCAGCACATGATAGAGGCCATGATACTGATGGGTCATCTCCACGGACAGCAGATCCTTCGGTTCCTCGATTACACACAGGGTATGTCTGTCCCGTTGGCTGTCAGTGCAGATCCTGCAGGGCACGTCTTCCGTGTAGTTCCCGCACACCGGGCAGGGTTTCATCTTTTGCTTGAGGTCGAGCAAATCCCCGGAGAGGGACTGGACGTAGGCCGGATCTGAACGAAGGAGGAAGTAGGCGATCCGGGAGGCGCTCTTCTTTCCCAATCCCGGTAGTTTCGCCAGGTTTTCAATCAGCCGTTCTAATGCGGTCACCTTACATACCCAGGAAACCGGGGGGCAGATTGAGCCCTCCGGTCAAAGAGGATGCCTCTTCACGTATTTTTTCCTTGATCTTGTGCAGGGCATCTGAAAAGGCGGCCCGAAGAAGATCCTGCAGCATTGTAATGTCCTCGGGGTCGACCGCTTCTTCAGAAATCCGAACATCCAGCACCTGCATGTGCCCGTTCATCTCGATCTGAACCATATCTCCGCCAGCCGACCCAACGACACTGATCCCCTGCAGTCGGTTTTGGATTTCATTCATCCGCTCCTGAATATTGCCGAATTGTTTAAGAAAATCGAAAGGATTACCAGCAGCCATGATTAATCTCCCTTATCAATAATCTCCCCGCGAAATATCTTCTTCACGATTTCCGCCTGTTCATTGACATGCGAGGAGGAGTTCTGCTCGCCCCCTAATATTTCGACACGCAACCTGCGCACATCCTGATCGGAAAACACCCGGCTTGCGTGTTTGACAAGCGTATCTCTTTCTCTGCTCACCTGCTCCGCTGAAAAGCGGTCCTGGGCTGAGAACTCCAGTAGCAGCTCACCATCGGCAATCCGCCAGGATTCACACTTTTCCAGGAGGGTGGAAAGGGCAAGTTTCTCTCGGCGGACGGCTTCGATCAGATCATCAAAACTCCCCGATTTCTTGCCCGAATCGTTTTCTGCCTCTTTCGCTGCGGCGGTGCCCGGCGCGGCTGCCCTCTGAGCGGGTGCAGCGGAGCCCCGATGTACCTGGCTTGAGGAAGGAGCGGAAAAAAGATCTATCTTCACCGCCCGGATCGTCTTCAACAGCTCAGCCGGATCTATAAGATCCTGCAGGTTTGCCAGCTGACACATCACCAGTTCCAGATCGAATCGTTGCTGCAGGGATAAGCGCAGGTTTCTGTGCAACTCCAGCAGCAGCTCGATTGCTTTTTCGATCTGTTCGGTGCTGAAAGATTCCAGCAATTCACCGGGATAGTCATCGGGCGAACCGGAGAGGAGCGAACTTTTGCGGATCCCGCACTTCAGGAACAGCAGGTTGCGAAAATAATCGATCAAGTCTACTACAAACTGCTCTACGCTCACCCCTCGGTCCAAAACCTCCGAACAACTCTCCAGTATTGCTTTTTTATCTCTTTGTGATATAATATTAACGATGCGATTGATCTGGTCGAGCCCGACCAAACCCAGCTTCGCCCTGATTTTCTCCTGGGTAATGCCGTCCCCGGAAAAAGAAACCACCTGGTCCAGCAGTGTGTAGGCGTCCCGCAGACTGCCCGTGGATTCTTTGGCGATCCAGAACAGAGCCGCCTCTTCGGCCTGAATGGAGAGCTCTTCCACCACCCGCTGAAGCATCTCTTTGATCTGGGAAGATGAGATCAGGCGAAAGTTAAACTGCTGACAGCGAGAACGGATAGTGGCTGGTACTTTGTGTACCTCCGTCGTGGCAAAGATGAAGACGATGTACGACGGCGGCTCTTCGATGGTTTTCAGCAGAGCATTGAAGGCGCTGTTGGACAGCATGTGTACCTCATCGATGATGTACACCTTGTAGCGGTTCGAGTTGGGAGCAAACAACACCTCGTCTTTGATCTCTCTGACATCGTTGACGCTCGTATTGGAGGCTCCGTCGATCTCAATCACATCCAGACTGTTGCCCTGGGCTACCTCCACGCAGGAGGTGCACTGTCCGCAGGGTTGTTCCGTTGGTCCTTGCTCACAGTTCAGAGCCTTGGCCAGAATCCGGGCTGCGGAAGTCTTCCCCACTCCCCGGGGTCCGGCAAACAGAAAGGCATGGGCTATCCGTCCCTGGGAGATCGAGTTCTTCAAAGTGGAGACAATAAAATCCTGCCCCACCATTTCATCAAAGGTTTGGGGACGCTTACGTGTGGCGGTTACCTCGTATGCCATCGGATTGCCCTATCCTTGGAACCTTTATTCCAATTTCGGCCAGGCGGGTTCGCTTCGATCTCTCAAAAGCGCAACCGCCCGCTAAAAAGAAAAACCCCTTAGCGGCAACCAAGCCAAGTTACATCTCATCAACAAGGTACTTACCGCTGCTACCTTCCGGTCCTGACGGGATTGGGCACCCGCTGATAGCGTACGGCCTGGTTATCAACGCTAAGGGGGTACGGAGAGAGAGGGATTCGAACCCTCGGTACCCGGATAGAGTACACACGCTTTCCAAGCGTGCACCTTCGGCCTCTCGGTCATCTCTCCTGTTGCTACATTGTTTATATACGGTCACTGACGGAGAGAGTGGGATTCGAACCCACGGAGCCGCAATGCGGCTCAACGGATTTCGAGTCCGCCCGATTCAACCGCTCTCGCATCTCTCCCTGCACAATGCCAATGCAACGCGATCTTCCTTCCCACCGGCGAACCGAGATCGCGTTGTACAAAATCGTGCCCAAGAGGACTCGAACCTCCGGCCTTTAGATCCGCAATCTAACGCTCTATCCACCTGAGCTATGGGCACTGGAATCGGAGAGGGTGGGATTCGAACCCACGGTACCCGGACAGGATACAACTCCTTAGCAGGGAGCCCGATTCGACCACTCTCGCACCTCTCCCTATCTTTAGTTTCGTCCAACGACCAACAGAACCAAAGTACCCCGAGGATGCACCGCTAACTACTTGGATCCAGGTGACCTGCGATTCCGGAGAGGGAGGGATTCGAACCCCCGGAACCTTGCGGCTCAACGGTTTTCAAGACCGCCTCCTTCGACCACTCGGACACCTCTCCAGCGGCACACCTGTCGGTCTTTCCGCACCTACCAAACCTCTAAGACTATAATAACAGCGGTAGGAATTGTCAATCAATGTGCATCCCTCTCGATTTCCCCTTCTGGAACGGCAAACGGATATACCTTGTGCGCACCATGATATAGTCTGTACGAACAGTCCCGATTACGGAGATACGGAGATCCGCTTGAAACCATCCTTCACGGATGCCTTTGTTAACCAGATCAAATCGGCCCTCTGTATGCTGGCTCGGTGCATCAGCAGCTGCCCGGAAACACAGAGGAACCAACCGCACGGTGACGACCCGTTTTCTCAGGTTGTCTTTCATACGCTTTTCTTTATAGAAAAGTGCGAAGCAACTCTGCAAGCCGAATATCCGATTGTAGAAAGCCCCCGGGCAAATCCCCACCCACCGGAGAGGACTGCCGCCCTCAGGAACGCGAGACCATCGTCGTAGTCACCTAATCCCCGCCGTCTATTAGTGATATTATCCGCTCCAGGTCTTCCATCGAGTAGTAGAAAATTTCGATTCTGCCCTTCGTATGTCCGCCGCGAATGCTGACTTTTGTGCCGAGCCGTTCGATCAGTTGTTCTTCCAGGGAGCGGAGTTCGGGCGATTTGGCGGGCTTGTTGGAACGCTGCGGATTGACCTTGCTCCCGTGCTGTTCCAGGCTCCTGGCCGCCTCCCTCTCCACTTCCCGTACCGACAGCTCCTGTTCGAGGGCACGTCGAAACAGAGCCTTCTGGGCAGCGTTGTCTTGGACAGAGAGCAGTGCCCGGGCATGCCCCGCGGAGATTCGTCCTTTGTCGAGCGCCTCTAGTATCTCATCGGGGAGCCTCAGCAGTCGCAGGCTGTTGGCCACGGTGGCACGGTTTTTGCCGACCCGTTGTGCGACTTCCTCCTGGGTCAGGCTTCCGATTTCGATCAGGGTTTTGTACCCTTGAGCTTCCTCCACCGCAGAAAGATCCTCCCGCTGAAGATTCTCAATCAGGGCAATTTCTGTTTTCTCGAGCTCGGAGAAGCTTCGTATCAGAACCGGAATCTCCATCAACCCGGCCATCTTGGCCGCCCGGAAGCGGCGCTCTCCCGCCACAACTGTATACTCGTCACCACCAGCGGATTGTACCAGAATCGGCTGAAGTATACCCTTGCTCCGGATCGAACGTGCCAGCTCGTCCAAAGCATCCGCGGGAAAATTCTTCCTGGGTTGATGGCCGCTGATCCTAATCATTCCTATGGGAACCATGGTTATCGATGAGGAACCTTCCACCTCTGCAGACAGCAGGGCGTCGATACCTCTGCCGAGAGCTCGTTTAGACATTTTCCATTACCTCTTGAGCTAATCGTCTATAGCTGAGAGCGCCGATACACTCCGGGTCGTATTGGTTGATAGGTTTGGCATAGGATGGGGCTTCACTCAGGCGCACGTTACGGGGAATGATCGTGGTGAATACCTTCTCCTTGAAATACCCGCTCACCTCTTTCACCACCTCATTGGCCAACCGGGTCCTAGAGTCAAACATGGTAAAGAGGATCCCGCCAATTTTCAAGCCGGGATTCAGCCGCTGCTGAACCCGCTGGATCGTCTTCAACAACTTGCTCAATCCCTCCATCGCGAAGTACTCGCACTGGAGTGGAATGATGACCGAGTCCGCCGCTACCAATCCGTTGACGGTGAGCAGACCGAGGGAGGGAGGACAGTCTACGAACAGATAGTCAAAATCGCTTCGAGTCGTTTCGATCGCTTTTTTCAGCAAATATTCTCGACCTGGTTTGTTGATCAGCTCCACGGTTGCGCCTGTCAGATGTATACTGGAGGCGATGACGTGCAGTCCCGGTGTCCGGGTTTCCTGGATGACCTCCCTGGGCCGACTTTTATTGATCAAAAGCTCGTAGATACCCCGTCCCCTGCCGTCTATTCCCAGGCTGGAAGAAGAGTTGGCTTGAGGATCGAAATCGATCAACAAAACCCGTTTTCCGGCTTCAGCCAGGTAGGCTCCAAGGTTCACGGCGGTGGTTGTTTTTCCCACACCGCCTTTCTGATTTGCGAATACTACAGTTTTTCCCATTATCGGTTAGACCGCCGATGTTTCACGTGGAACATTCCCGTTTTGAACGAATCAGGCTTCTTTGGCTGCCCGAGCAACGGCAACCAACAGATCCGGTTTTTTGATGTTCACGATGTGTACACCGATCGCTGATCTACCCAGAACGGGTATTTCTTTCAAACGCAGCTTTATCGTATTTCCCTGAGAAGTTATACAAACCAGATCATCCTTTTTTTGAACCGTAAGAACCCCGACCAGCTCTCCTGTTTTCGTTGATACTTTATAACATGTCTGCCCGCGGGTTCCCCGACCGTGGGGACTGAAGTTGTCAAACTCGGTTCTCTTTCCGTACCCGTGCTCCGTTATCAGAAAGAGATCCGCTCCCTTACGAACCGCCGCTACACCGGCCACCTCGTCCTCCTTGCTCAAGCGGATACCGATCACCCCCCGGGACGACCTTCCCATGGGCCGAACCGAATCCTCGCTGAAGCGCAAGGCCAGGCCCTGTCGGGTCACCGAGACCACATCGTCTTCTCCCCCGGTTAACATAGCTCCGATCAGCCGGTCACCCTTATCCAACTTGATCGCCACGATCCCCCGTGTGCGGGCATTGGAGAAATCCGAAGTCTGAACTTTTTTAACGATCCCCTTGAGGGTCATCATGAAGAAGTACTTGTCGTCGCTGAAATCCTTCAGGGAGACCACGGCGGCGATCTCCTCGTTATTGGAGATGGCAAGAAGCGTCTTGACGCTCTGTCCCCTCGAGGCCCTCGAGGCTTCCGGGATTTCGTGTACCTTCAACCAGTAAGCCTTACCTTCGCTGGTAACGAACATGATGTAATCATGGGTGGAGGCGATGAACAGATGCTCGACGAAATCCGTATCCGTGAGACGGGTCGACGAGGACCCCTTCCCGCCCCTTCCCTGTCTCCTGTAGGCCGACACAGGCACCCGCTTGATCAGACTCTTGTTGGAGATCAGGATCACCATATCCTCTTTGGCGATCAGATCTTCGATGTTGAACTCCTGAACTTCTTCTGCAATGACCTCCGTTCGCCGCTCATCCCCGTAGGTCTTGGCCAGCTCCTGGGTTTCCTCTTTCACAACGCCGAGTATCTTTTTCTCACTGGCCAGAAGGCTCTTTAAATATTTTATCTTCTCCAGTACTTCCCGCAGCTCATCGAGGATCTTCCTGGTCTCCAGGCTGGTGAGCTTCTGCAGGCGCATGTCCAAAATCGCCTGGGCCTGTACCTCGGATAGCTTAAAACGCTGCATCAAATTCTGGCGAGCCGTATTTACATTTTGAGATTTCTTGATGACTGCGATGACCTCATCGATGTTCTCCAGAGCAATCTTCAACCCTTCGAGTATATGAGCCCTCTCCTCGGCTTTTCTCAACTCGTACTTGGCCCGGCGGATGACGACATCTTTGCGGTGATCGATGAAGTAATCGATCATTTCTCTGAGGGACAGTTCCCTGGGTCGTCCGTTTACCAGCGCCAAATTGATTACGCCGAAGTTCAGCTGCAACTGGGTGTGGGTAAACAGTTGGTTGAGCACAACCTTGGGGATCGCCCCCCGGCGCAGTTCGATGACGATGCGCATGCCGTTCCGGTCCGATTCGTCCCGCAGGTCACTGATCCCGTCGATTTTCCGATTCTTGACCAGATCAGCGATGCGGACGATCAGGTTTGACTTGTTGACCTGATAAGGAATCTCGGTGACGATGAGCCGGTCCTTGCCGGATTCCGCCGTCTCGAGGCTGATTCGTGCCCGCACAACAATCTTGCCTCTTCCGGTTTTGTAGGCATCCAGTATTCCCTGGGTCCCGAAGATCATCCCGCCAGTGGGAAAATCCGGTCCTTTGACGATCCCGCACAGCTCCCTGAAGGAGAGTTTTGGTTTGTCTATCACCGCCACTATGGCATTGGCGATTTCCACGAGATTATGGGGAGGTATATTCGTGGCCATTCCCACGGCGATGCCGCTGCCGCCGTTGACCAGCAGAAAGGGAAGCGCACCGGGCAGTACAACGGGTTCCCGCATCGAGTCATCGTAGTTCGCCTGGAAATCGACGGTTTCTTTGTTGATGTCGCTGAGCATGACTTCGGCCAACCGCGCCATCCTGGCCTCGGTATAGCGCATTGCAGCCGGTGGATCACCGTCGACGGACCCGAAGTTTCCCTGCCCGTCAACAACCGGATAGCGCAGAGAGAAATCCTGAGCAAGACGGACAAGGGCATCGTAGATCGATTGATCTCCATGAGGATGATATTTGCCCAGGACATCTCCGACTACCCGTCCCACCTTCTTGTAGGGGCGATCGTGTCGCAGGCCCATTTCATCCATTGAGTAGAGAATCCGCCGATGTACTGGTTTCAGCCCGTCCCGCACGTCCGGAAGGGCACGGCTGACAATGACGGACATTGCATAGTTGAGATACGATTCCCGGACTTCATCTTCAATCGCGACAGGAATAACCTGTCCTGTGCTTTTAGCCACTATTGATCTCCTCTATGTTCTAACGGCTGGTAGGATATCTGCTCGGAAGTAACAACAATGGGTATTCTATCTAGACATCCAGATTTGAAACCGCCAGGGCGTTTTCTTCTATGAACCGTCTTCTGGGCTCCACCGCATCTCCCATCAGGGTCGTGAAAATCTCTTCCGCTTCTACCGCGTCCTCCAGGGTAATCCGAACGATATTCCGCTGATCCGGATCCATGGTCGTTTCCCATAGTTGATCCGGATTCATCTCTCCGAGTCCTTTGTAGCGCTGAATGTTTATCGATTTCGAATCCTTGCTGTACTTTTTCAGTATCTTATCCCGCTCCGCGTCGTTGTAAACGTAGAAGGTCTCTTTTCCCACCGCGATTTTGTACAACGGCGGCATCGCGATATACACATGTCCCTTTTCTACGAGCTCCTGCATGTAGCGGAAAAAGAAGGTCAACAGCAGCGTTCGAATGTGAGATCCATCTACGTCCGCGTCCGCCATGATGATGACTTTGTGATAACGCAGCCGATCCAGATCGAAGCTGCTTCCCGCGCTGGTACCGAGGGTTGAAACAATCGGCATCAGCTTTTCGTTGGACAGAACTTTGTCGATTCGGGTTTTCTCGACATTGAGCATCTTCCCCCACAGCGGAAGAATAGCTTGAAACTGACGGTCTCTGCCCAGCTTGGCACTGCCTCCCGCGGAATCTCCCTCTACGATGTACAGCTCACATTTCGTCGGATCCTGCTCGGAACAGTCGGCTAGTTTTCCGGGCAAATCTGCGGATTCCAGAAAGCTCTTCCTCCTGGTTAACTCACGAGCTCTTCTGGCTGCGGCCCGGGCCTTGGCTGCCATTATACATTTGTCGAGGATACTCCGAACAACCGAGGGATTCTCTTCGAAAAATGCGGTGAGCTTTTCATTTACTGTCGACTCGACGATCCCCTTTACCTCGCTGTTGCCGAGTTTTGCTTTGGTCTGTCCCTCGAACTGAGGTTCCGGAAGCTTCACCGATATAATGGCTGACAGACCCTCCCGAACATCATCCCCGCTCAAATTTTCCTCGAGTTTTCGGGTCAGGTTCAGTTTCCTGGCGGCATCGTTCAAACTGCGGGTAAGGGCCGATTTGAATCCAACGAGATGCGTTCCTCCTTCTCGAGTGTTGATATTGTTGGCGAATGAAAACAGCGTCTCGTTGTACCCGTCGTTGTACTGCAGGGCGATTTCCACGATAACCTCGTCTTTCACGGTCTCGAAGTAGACGGGCTCTTTATGGATTGTCTTCTTGCTCTTGTTCAGGTACTCGATAAAAGAACGTACGCCCCCATCGAACTTGAACTTGTGGGACTTTGACTTTGCCGTCCGTTTGTCGACGATGGATATCTCGACGCCCTTGTTCAAAAAGGCAAGTTCTCGAAGTCGGTTGGAAAGCGTATCAAAGCTGTACTGGATCGTCTCGAATACCTTTGGGTCCGCTTTGAAGCGGGTCCTCGTGCCCGTGCTTTCACTTTGACCTGTAATCGAAACCTTCTTTTCCGGCAGCCCTCTCTCATATCGCTGAAAGTAGATCTTCTTGTTCCGATGAACCTCAACCTCACACCACTCGGAAAGCGCGTTTACCACCGAGACCCCAACGCCGTGAAGTCCTCCCGAGACTTTGTAGGTAGCTTTGTCGAACTTACCGCCGGCATGAAGCTTGGTCATCACCACTTCGAGGGCGCTGACTTTCTCTACTGGATGGTTGTCTACGGGGATGCCTCGCCCGTTATCCTCCACGCAGACCACGTCGCCTTTTTCGATAATCACCGATATTGCGCTGCAGTATCCCGCCAGCGTTTCGTCTATTGAATTATCGACGACCTCATACACCAGATGGTGCAGTCCTTCTGGTCCGGTCGTTCCGATATACATGCTCGGCCGTTTTCTTACGTGCTCCATCCCTTTGAGGACCTGTATATGTTGCGCACTGTAACTGTCTTTCATGCAGTAATTCCTGAGCTCTTGAACGCTTTACTCCGATTCACACAAACTCTTCGATTGCAGGGTTTGACGCTTACGTAACTTCAGAGAGACCTTTGATACAATCTGTCGTTTTAGTGACTCGTGTTCTTCTTTATCTAATGTCCCAGCTCTGAGAAAAGTATACAGGAAATATCTCAAAAAAGTAAAGATAATGAGCTTGGATCACTTGCTTTCGCCCGAAAATTGAGCTAAAATAGAAATCTGAGTGCTTGTTATTAAGTTGTGGATAACTTTTCAGCTGTCGGAAAATTTTACTTAACAAATATGAAATAATCGCACTGATATTATTATACGCGCATTTTGTGATATTTATGGTTTAATTGTATATAATATATAGAAATATTGTCGTATGATCCAGAACAATTCTTTCTATATTGGTTATACTCTAATTCATTCTGTAATAAGCAAATCCATCATTTGTGGATAAATTGTTGACAAGTTGAGGATAGATTGGAGGATCTATGAGTGGCGGCGATTGCGGCTACGAAGTGTTTTGGAAGGAGGCTGTCCATCAAATCGGTGAAAAAATAAGCGAGCAGGAGTTCCTGATGTGGTTCCACAACATGGATTACCTCAACTCGGGAGATTCAAACATATTCGTCGCGGTCCCATCGAGCTTTTACAAAGATCAGGTCACCCAGAGATACCTGCCCACCCTGGAGAGCACTCTCTTCGAGCTGTCCGGACAGAACCTGCAGGTGATGTTCAAGGTTCAGAAAACGTCGGCTCAGAAAGAATCGGAAAACAAAGAAGAACGGGCAAAAAGAAGCGGCAAGTCCCCTGCAAAGAAGAAAAGACGACCTCATCCACAGCTCAAACAGGAGTACAACTTCGATCGTTTTGTGCGGGGAGACAACAATGACTTCGCCTACATGGCCTCCTACGCCATTGCAAAAAACCCCGGTAAGGCCTACAACCCCTGCATGATCTACGGGGGCGTAGGTCTCGGCAAAACCCACCTGCTTCAGGCGATCGGCAATCTTACCCACCAGGAGTTCGACAATACCAAGATTTTCTACATCACCGCTGAAACCTTCACCAATGAGTTCATCCTTTCGATCAAGGAAAATACGATTCATCGATTCAAGAACAAGTATCGTTCCGTCGACATGCTGCTCATCGACGACGTACATTTTCTGCCCGGAAAGGTTGAAACCCAGGAAGAGTTGTTCCACACATTTAACGCTCTATATGACGCGAACAAGCAGATGGTCTTTACCAGCGATAGGCCCGTTTCTGAACTGAAAAAGCTGTCAGACCGGCTGAGAAGCAGGTTCGAGAGGGGTCTGAACGTAGACCTTCAGCCTCCAAATTACGAGACACGAATCGCCATTTTGGCGAAAAAGGTCGAGGAAAAAAATGTCGAAATTCCCGATGCGGTGATCGAATTGATCTGTCAGAACATCAAAACCAATGTCCGGGATCTGGAAAAGGCCCTTACCAAGCTCATCGCCTATGCGGAGCTGGTAAACAGAACAATCAGTCTCGAGATCGCCCAGCGTCAATTGAAGGACTTTTTCACGGAGAACGACCACCGGAATGTAACGATCGATCTGATTCAACGCTCAGTTGCGGATTACTTTGCCCTGTCTTTGAACGATTTGAAGGGGAAACGCCGGAGCAAGGCTATCGCCTTCCCGCGTCAGGTGGCCATGTACATTGCCCGCGATCTGACGGAGTACTCGACTACGGAAGTTGGATTGGAGTTCGGCGGGAGAGACCATACCACGGTCATGCATGCCTGCCAGCGGATCGAAGACCGAATGAAGACCGATGCTACCCTGTCCCCCACAATCCAGCACCTGACCAGGACCATCAAAGATTATCGCCCCTGAGGTTAATAATCTGTTGTATCTTTGTAGAAAAGCGGTGCATAATCAACTAACAACTTGAGAACTGTAGATAGGTTGTGGAAAAGGCCTGTCTTGATTCCTTGTGCTTATAGCTATCGGGCAGAAGGAGTTAGAACTGTTATTCACATTTCCACAGTGCCTATTACTCCTACTACTAAACTAGATTATGATAGAGCAAAGGAACAATCCATCGCGATCTTCATTTCAGCTGTAGGGCCTCCAACCTGGAAGGAAGCCCTGCATCGAAGATTGGGATATGCAGTTATGAGTAAAGAGTACAATCTGCAAGGAGACTAAGATGCATTTTGCCTGTGAAAGGGATGTTCTTCTCAAAGAAATTGCCATTGCTCAAGAAATCATATCCTCCCGCAATACCCTCTCGATCCTATCCAATGTTCTTCTCAGTTGCCAGGACAACCTTCTTACGATCAAAGCCACCGACCTGAAGGTTAGTTTTCAAACCCAGATCGAAGTTGAAACCAAGGCATCGGGAAGCATCACCGTGTTTTGTGACAAGCTTTTGGGAATTATTCGTTCCCTTCCGGAGGGAGAACTGGAGATCAAACTCGAAGAAGATCTTATGGTTTCTATTCGCCCGGTTTTTCAAAAGATCGACTTCAACCTCAAGAGCGTTCCTTCGGATAAGTATCCGGAACTCAAAGAAATTCCCGACGAATCGTACTTCGAGGTTTCCCAGAGTGATTTCCTCGATATGATCTCGAAAACTCTGTTTGCTGTTTCCAGCGATGAAACCCGCTACTTCATGAACGGCGTCTATCTGGAAAAGGCCGATAGCGAACTGATGATGGTAGCAACGGACGGGAGACGGCTCAGCTATATCAGCAAGAAAATCGACGGTTCGATTCCCGATTTCAATGGTGTGATTATACCTCCCAAAATCCTGCATCTCATTAAAAAACTCGCGCCGGGAGAGGGCAATCTGTCCTTAGCGGTTGGTGACAACAACCTGTTCGTTCGATTCAACCAGCATAGGGTTTCATCGAACTTGATCGATGCTCAATTCCCGAATTACAAGAGGGTTATTCCGGAAAAACAGGAGCATAGTCTCCTGGTTGAGCGGGACAGTCTGCAGGCCGCCCTGCGGCGGGTATCCCTGCTGGTTGAGGAAAAATCCCGGCGTATTCAACTGGGCATCGAACCTTCCAACCTTATCGTCAATTCCTCCGAAGGGGAGATCGGTAGTGCTACTGAGGAGATCCCCTGCGAGTATGACGGACCGGCTATGACTATTGCGGCCAACTACATGTATTTGCTCGATCCTCTCCGAGAAGCCGCGGAGGAAAAGCTAAGCCTGGAGTTTACAGAGCCGGATAAGGCAATCACCCTCAGGCCGGTACCGGAGAAGGACTATTTCCACATAGTGATGCCCATGCAGGTGGGGTAAGAAAGCTGCTGCGCCCACGATCCTTGCGAGCACCCTGAGCATGGCGTTTGTTTCCTTCGGGTATCATGATTTTCGTAACATCCACAACACCACGTTGGAAATAGATGCTCCTGTGGTCTATTTGGTTGGAGAAAACGGTCAGGGGAAAACCAATTTCATCGAGTCCATCTACCTTCTCTGCTACGGAGCGTCCTTTCGTACGAGAAAGGATGCCAGGCTCATAACCCTGGGGCAGGAGGTCGCTCAGGTGCGGGGAAGATCTCATAGAGCCGGAGGTATCGATCAGGATATTGCCGTAAAAATACCGAAAGAGGGGAAGAAGGAAATTCGGGTCGATGGACGATTGATCAAAGACAGGATGGACCTGATCGAGAACGTCCCTTGCATCGTGTTCGCCCATCAGGATCTCTCCTTCATAACAGGATCTCCCGAAATGGGAAGACGCTTTTTCAACCAGACGTTGAGTCTGTTCGATCCTTTGTTTGTGGGACTCTTGCGCAGTTACGGGAAGTTACTGAAATCCCGCAATATTCTGCTCAAAGACGGAAACAGCAGGCTCCTTCCCGCATACACCAAAAACCTGGCCGAGGTTGGACTTCAGATTCAGAGACGAAGAGAAGGTATCATAGAGGAGTTCAATTCGAGCTTTTCACTGCTGTTTACCAGCATTTCGGATTTGAAGGGGGAAACCTACATTCGTTACCGCTCCTCGTGGCCAAAGGGGATAATGGCCGAAGAGGTCGTGGAGCTCATGGCCAAAAGGCAGCATCGGGATCTGTCCTTTGAAACAACAACGACGGGGCCGCACAGGGACCGTTTTATTCTCATGTACAACGGCAGGGAGTTTTCCCATATCGCCTCCACCGGACAGGTGAGGCTCTGTTCCCTGATACTGCGGGTTGCGCAGGCAAATTTCTTTTCCGGAAAAACCGGTAAAAAGCCTGTCCTGCTTCTGGATGACGTTCTGCTTGAACTGGATGCGATCAAGCGGGAGAGGTTTATAGAGGCGTTGCCCGGGTTCGAGCAAGCTTTCTTCACATTCCTTCCGGACGAGCAATTCCGTAAGTACAGCAGTGATGATACACTGATCTACCGCGTAGTTGACGGAGAGTTTCGACGTGAAAAAAGCGTCTGAAATCCTGGCCCGAGTGCTCGATGAAAAGAACAGGAAGCTCGGCCAGGCCTATTCCTCGATTTTCGGAACCTGGTCACAGATCGTAGGAGAGTCGTTGGCCGAGCATTCCCGTATCTACGAAATTGCCAACAGAAATCTTTTCATAGAAGTGGATCACCCGGGATGGATGCAGCTGCTGCTTATGAAGAAACCTCATATCCTCAGAGCCGTAAAACGAAGGTATCCGGACATGGAAGTCAAAGAGCTCAGGGTCAAAGTCAATCTCAGCTATTCCACGACGGCATCTGAGGAGGCCGAATCCAGGGCTGAGCACAACGAGGGTGAAGTCAAAACCACCGGGGAGCAGTTGAAGGATCTGGACCGAATTTTGTCCTCGGTGACGGAGGAGCAGTTGAGGAGGCGCCTGAGACGTCTGTTCTTGAAAAGCCTCGAAAAGGAGAACTCCGACCGAGGTTGACATCAGGGCCGGAAAATCAGTATAGTATTGCACTGTAGCACTTTCTCGTCCTTACGAGGACGTTTGTGTCATTCCTGAATGTCGAAATATCAGCGTTGACGGATCAACGAAAGGAATCTATAAGACGATGAAACGCACCTATCAGCCGAGCAGAACCAAAAGGAGGCGGAGCTTAGGATTTCGTGCCCGTATGTCTACAAATGGAGGGCGCCAGATACTCAAAAGGAGAAGAAGGAAAGGGCGCGTAAAACTGACAGTCGCGGATGAGAAGAAGCCTTACTAAGACAGAAAGGTTGAGAGGACGGGCCAGTCTACGTAGGGTTTTTACTGAAGCAGCGAAAAACGACCTGAGAGGAATACGGGTCTACTACATCGGAAACAATCTGGACTGGAACAGAATCGTTGTCAGCCCGGTACGTGGTTTCAAGAATGCGGTAGCGAGAAACCGGGAGAAGAGAGTTTGTCGGGAAGCCTATCGTCAGCTGAAACACAAACTGAAAACCGGATACGATCTGGCCTTCGTTCTTTATCCTGGTAAATACAACCTTTCTGACCGGATTCAGCAGCTTGAGGCGGTCTTTGAGCGAATTGGTCTAATACAATGAAGTACGTTCTCATCTTTTTCATTACGGTTTACCAAAAATTACTGTCCCCCTGGTTGCCTCCGACCTGCCGTTTCACACCCAGCTGCTCACAGTACGCAAAAGTGGCTTTGAAAAGATACGGTTTGTTTCATGGTACCTTCCTCGCCCTGAAGAGACTGTTCAAGTGCCATCCATTCCACGCGGGGGGTTACGATCCTGTTCCGTAATGGTATTCGCAGATCCGCTTTGACGCGCCGGGACGGGCTGAAGTGCGAGAAAATCAGACAGGAGTTTTTTTAGAGAATTATGGACAAACGAACAATAATTGCCGTCGTGCTCGCTGTTGTGGTGATTGTCGGAAGCATGCTCATCCAGGAGAGGTTCTTTGCACCTCCGGAACCGACTCCGGCACAAAGCGCAGAACCGGCGGATACCGTACCCGAGCCGGTCGTCGAAGAACAGCCGGCTGAAGAGGTGCAGCCACCGGAGACCGCCGAACAGCCGGGTGCACCGGAGGCGGCCGGGGAAGACTTGGCCTTGGAGGCCGATCAGCAGATCGAAGAGCAGAACTTCAACATAGAGACGGATGTATTTCGTGTCGGTTTCACGAACCGAGGCGGGCAAGTCACATCCATCGAGTTGAAGGAGTACTCAAACACCGACGGGTCTCCCGTGGAGATGATCTTCTCCCAGGAATCCGGGGTAAATCCCTTCAGTGTCCATTTCGGCGATACCGATGCTCCGGCCGTAGATGCCCTGTTCCGGGTAGAACGATCCGTGATCGGCAACGGCGTCACCTTCTCCCGCACCTTCCGTTCCCCGACCGGCGTACCCTTCACCTTGAAGAAGAGCTATATGCTGCACGACGGGGACTATATGATCGAGCTCAAAGTGAGCATCGAGAACAGCATCAACGAATATCCCGCACTGAACTACAATGGCTACGCGTATACCCTGGGTTTCGGTCCGCAGATCGGTCCCGAGTTCGAGAAGCTGGATCGGCGCAACGAGTTCAGGCAGTACCTGTACTACACAGATGGAAAGAAAGAAAGCTTGCGCATGAAACAGGAGGCCAAGCAGATCGATACACGGGTCACGTGGGCGGCGATCGCCGGTAAATACTTCGCGGTCATTGCTGTTCCTGATGCAACTCAGTACCTGATCACCTACGACACGAGGCAGATCGAGGGGCTGAACGAACAGTCGAGCCTGTACTTCAGCCGCCCGGAGATCAAGGCTTCTAGGAACACAGACACCTTCCGTTTCTATATCGGACCGAAGAAGCTGGATATTCTGAAGAGCTACAACGATCCTGAGAAGAACGCCTACGATCTGGAGGATATGAAATTCAACGAAATCGCTTCCAGGAGTCCCCTGATCGGATGGCTCGTGGAGATCCTCAAGTTCTTCCTCGAGTTGTTCTATAGATTGATCCCGAACTACGGCGTGGCCATCATACTGGTGACCATCCTGCTCAAGGTACTGCTCTTTCCCCTGACCCACAAGAGCTACGAATCTACGGCCAAGATGCAGGCCCTGCAGCCGAAGATGAACGAGCTGCGGGAGAAGAACAAGAACAATCCCCAGAAGCTCAACCAGGAAATGGCGGCCATGTACAAGAAGGAGGGAGTCAGTCCCCTGGGCGGATGCCTTCCAATGCTGCTCCAGTTCCCGATCCTGATCGCCTTCTACGGCCTGCTGAACACCCACTTCGCTCTGAGGGGGGCCGTGTTCATCCCGGGGTGGATCAATGACCTGTCGGCGCCCGAGGCGGTGTTCACCTTTTCTCCGATTTCAATTACCCGCAACTTCCAATTTGATGCCATAAGGGCTCTGCCCTTTGTAATGCTGGTGACCACCTTTCTCTCGTCGAAGCTGATGCAATCTCCCAGCACCGACGCTTCGGGGAGAAACATGAAGATGATGACCTACATGATGCCGATCATGTTTTTCTTCATCCTCTACAATATGCCCTCCGGACTGCTCCTGTACTGGACAATGCAGAATATCTTTACGGTTGCCCAGCAGGCGTACATCAATCACCGGCGGCAGAAGAAAAACGCGGAAGGCGTGCCGGGACCGGGACCCGATAGAACGGGACCCACTAGAAGGAAGAAGTAACGCTTCAGCAAGGAGGAGCGATTGGATGGATGTAAAAGAGTTCGAAGGAAAGAACGAAGAGGAGGCCATCAACAAGGCAATCGAATCCCTGGGCCTTGATAGGGACGACATTGATGTAGAAATCGTTGAAGCGAAAAAGGCGCCTTTCCTGTTCGGAGGCGGCAAAGTCAAGATTCGGGTTCACCTGGAGGAGGACCGGGAGGAGCTTTCAGGAACACTTGAACCGGATGGTGATTTCGAAAACCAGATTATCGAGTTTGTCAAAGGATTGATCGACCGCATCGGCGTCTCTGCCCAGGTGAAGATCTCCTTTCGGCAGGACAACAAGATCGGAGTCGATATCGATTCTCAGGACTCCGGAATCCTCATCGGAAAAAGAGGACAGACCCTCGAAGCTCTGCAGACGATCGTCAATGTAGCCGCCAGCCGCATCCAGGAGAGTCATCCCCGAATCATCGTGGACAGCCAGAACTACCGAAGCAGGCGGGAACGAAGCCTGATCCGGCTGGCCCATCAGACAGCCGATGAGGTGCGCCGTACCCGGGATTCCAGGCTGCTGGAGGCGATGAATCCCTTTGAACGCAGATTGATCCACACCACCCTGAGCACAGAACGGGATGTGGAGACATCAAGCGAGGGGGATGGTCTGTACAAACGGGTCCGGGTCTACTACAGAGGATCGAGAAACGGGTCTAGACACCGATAGTTATGCGGATCAGCCGCGTCGGCGCCTGCAGGCCGTGCCGCCACCACTTCCGCCGAATATGATCATAATTCCCAGAATGAAGCCGAAGTTGTACCAGCCGCCGTTGTTGTGTACCTCGTACATGTCCACCTTGTCGGAAAACAGAGAGATGATGAAGGTGATCGGGGCGATGATCCCCTGCCACAATCCCAGCCAGAAACCGGCGACCTCACCCTCTGGATCAGGGCTGCCCGTCAGTGTGTTCGGTCCCGGGGCACATCCGGCCAGAGTCATGAGCAGAACAACAACAGCGAACAGGATTGCTATCCGTTTCATAGATCGACCTCCCAAACTGCCTGCCTTGATTTGAGCTCTTCCTCCATCTTCTCACGAAGCAGTCTGAATTTCCAGTGCGTTCAGCGCGCGAATCCGCTCGGGGATCGTGGGGTGGGAGTGATGGTAGAAGCTGAACAGCGGATGAGGCGCCGGATTGCTCAGATTGTCCTTACCGAGTCGTTTCAAGGCGGCCTGAAATGCTCCGCCGTAGGGGGTTCGGGATTGCACGAAGTTGTCAGCCTGGAACTCGTGGCGCCGTGACCACCAGGAGAACAGGGGCTTGAGATAGAAGGTGAAGGGCCCGGATACGAACATGATGAGTACCAGCGCGGCCTGAGGACTTGGATCCGCAAAACCGAACGCTTCAAAAAACGGTGGGTAGTTGAGGAGCAGACTCACGATCCAGAAGCCGAGCAGGCCCGTAGGCAGAGAAAGAGCCAGGCGCTTGAGGATGTGACCGAGCTTCTGGTGACCGATCTCATGGGCCAAAACAGCGGCTACCTCATCCTCCTCGAAACGTTGGACGAGGGTGTCGAAGAGAACTATCCGCTTGGCCCGCCCCAATCCGCTGAAATAGGCGTTGCTGTGTCTGCTGCGTTTGCTGCCGTCCATCAGGTAGATGCCCCGGGTTTTGAACTCCAGCTGCTCAGCCAGGGACAGAACCTTGTCCCTCAACGGACCTTCCTCCATAGGGGTGAACCTGTTGAACAGAGGAGCGATCACCTTGGGATAGAGCACGATCATGACCAGCTGGAAGGCGCTGAACAGGAGAAAACCCCACAACCACCACAGCGAGCTGGCGCGGATCAGGAGGAACACAGCAGCCAAAAGCGGTGTCATAAGGACCAGGGATACCAGCAGTCCCTTCAGACCGTCCAGGATGAACAGCTTCCAGGTCATCCTGTTGAAGCCGTAGCGGGCCTCTATAACGAATTGGCCGTAAATTGTAATCGGCAGAGATACCACCCAGAAGATCAAGCCGATCAGGTATACGTACAGCAATCCCTGGATGATCGGTCCCACAGCGAGTTTCGAAACCCAGGACTCCAGGCCGCCGAGCCAACCGCTGAGAACCAGTACCAGTACCAGAGTAGAGCTCGCCAAAGATGAAACGACGGCTAGGTATGTCTTGCTTCTGCTGTAGTCGATGGCCCTCAGGTAATCCCGGGAACCCCAGATCTCCAGGGCCAAAGCGGGGGGATCGTTTCGAGCCGACCGCGCCCGGTGGAGATTCAACCAGAGCAGCAGCTGTTCCCAGACGAGCTCGAGAAAGAACAGAGACAGAAAGACTGTGAGGATCGTCTCCGGTCGCACAAATGATCCCTTCCGGTGGTAGTGAACTCCTGCCTACAATATAGTACCGCTGAATGATTGAGAGCAACGCTGATCGAGGAAAACTCCTTGCAGCCAGCAGGCCTCTACCGTAGAATTGCGCTTCTGTCCTGCGCCAGCGGACATCACGAACCATTCGTTGAAGATCCGCCGATTTCCAGAGATCTGGATGCTTTTGCTGCCAGGCTGCAGAGGCTCTGCGACGGTTCGCCGCTCCTGAAGTTGGAGCGGGCCGGTGGGGTCGAGTACAACGGATTCAGTACACCGATATGGGTTGTGCGGTATCGTCCGCCCGGAGCCGAACGGCGGGTGTTGATTACCGGAGGAGTACACGGAAACGAACCGGCAGGCTGCGCCTGGGTCGGGCAGCTGGTCGAACGGATTGCCGATCGGCCGCAGCTGTACCGAAACGTGAGCTTCGACCTGGTCCCTCTGGTCAATCCCTGGGGATGGAGCCGGGAGATCCGCAGCCTGGGTTATCCGATAGAGCAGGATGTCCGCATGGTGATCCTCCGCACCCGGGACGGTCTGATCGATGCACCCCGCTGGGGCCTCAGATACATGCGCCTGACCGGTCAGCTGAGCATAACCAACTATCTGCGTAGCGTGATGGAGTAGGCCTGCGCAGGTGCAGCAGCCCATGTCCGAGCGGCAGTACCTGAAGCGCAACATATCCCTGATCCATCTGATCGGGATCGAGGTGGGACAATCTATCGGTGCGGGGGCGCCGCAGGTATCCCTCCAGAACTTCTCGCCCCTCTTTGCCGGCGAAACCGGTGGTTTTCTGGTTGCCTCAGCCGTCCTCACCTTCACGATTCTGGGAGCGAATGCCGCTGTGGAGCTGGGGGATGAGATTATCGACCCGCGCAGGAACATCCCCCGATCCTTTCTCAATATTTCTCATCTCTTCGGCGTCTCTCGTTGTCGCCGGCGAACGGGTGGAGACCTTTGCCGTGTTCGCCTCCCTCGGGGGGATCATCATTTTCATCCCTGTCATGGGTGCCGCCCTGCGATTGCGGAAGCATCATCCGGAGCTCTACGCCCGCTCTTCGATCCAATTGAAGGGATTGCTGTACTTCTTTGCCCCGGCTATGGGATTGGCTCTGTGCCTGCTGGTAATTGCCATTTTGCTGGTCGATCTGAGCAGCCATCGGGGAGGGTTTGTCTTCCTGGCGATCTTCCTTGTGTGGGTTCTTGCCGGGGCGGTTTATTCGAGCCTGAAACTGCGTCGAAAGAGGCGCAGAGGAGAACCCTAATTCATGTCCCGCACGTCCGGGTGTAGGGAGTGTGCACCTGCGGAACATCCGGATGGCGTGCGCCAGGAGTTCCTTCCAGAGACGCAGCCCCTGAGGACCATCAGCCAGGTGGTTGAACACATGGCAGTAGGAGATCCGTCCTCCCTGATTCGGTATCACCGGCAGGGGCAGAGCAAAGCTCAAAGCCTTGAAGATCGGTTTCAACACCTTGTAGTACCCGGGCAGGCGGATTACCCGGGTCCGCATGGCCCGGCAGACCCCGAAAAACCCGATCGAAGCGAAGGAGTTTCCCTCTTCCAGGGTGAAGCAGGAAAAAAGCCCCGAGTCGATCATTGCCTGGGTGAGGTAGCGATCCCTCAGTGCCGTGGGAAAGAACTGGTAGCTTCCGTAGTGATCCCAGACCTTCGTGCTGATCCGGGCATTGGTCTCATCGGGAGTCAGTTCCCGGGGCGAACGGTGAAGCCGCTTCATCCTGTACACAGGGCGGCCCCGCTTTCTTCGGCCCAGCGGTCCATCAGATTCCAGATCTCCGATAACAACCGGATCAGATACCCAGGTACGCTTTTTTCACCCCCTCGTCCTGCAGCAGCTCTTTGCTGTCTCCGCTCATCACTATATGCCCGTGTTCCAACACGTAGGCCCGATGAGCGATTTCCAGGCTCTTGCGCACGTTCTGCTCCACGAGCAGGATTGTCACCCCTTCGTTGTGGAGAACTTCGAGGGACTTGAAGACGTTGGAGACGATGTTGGGTTGCAGCCCTAGAGAGGGCTCGTCGAGCATGAGAAAACGGGGCCGGGACATCAGCGCCCTGCTTATCGTCAACATCTGCTGCTCTCCCCCGCTGAAGGTGCCAGCCATCTGTCTTTGGCGTTCCTCGAGCTTGGGAAAAAGCCCGTATACCCAGCTGAGGTTCTCCTCCACCTTCTGGGGATCCTTGACCGTGTAAGCTCCCATCTCGAGATTTTCCCTGACGGTCATGTACGGAAAGAGCCTGCGGCCCTCCGGTACCATGGCGATCCCGCGGCTGACCACTGCATGAGCCTGCAGGTTTTCGATGCTGTTGTTTTCGAAGTTGATGGAGCCGCTCGTTTGTTTATGAATCCCGGCGATCGTTTTCAGCAGGGTCGATTTTCCCGCGCCGTTGGCGCCGATGATCGCGACGAACTCCCCCTCTTCGACCTCCAGGGAGATGTCCCAAAGCACCTGGATCCCCTCGTAGCCGGCGTTGATATTCTTTACTTCAAGCATAGGTCTCTTCCTCCCCGAGATACGCCTCGATGACCGTCTTGTTGTTGGACACTTCTTTTGGGGTTCCTTCGGCTATGATCTTGCCGTAGTTGAGAACGATGATCCGGTTGCATAACTGCATGATCGCCTTCATCACGTGCTCCACCACGACGAGGGTGACTCCCATCTTCTCATTTATGTTCCTCAGTTCCCCCAGGGTCTCGTCGATTTCCACGAAGGTCAGCCCGGCCATTAACTCGTCCAGGAGCAGCAGTTTCGGTCCGGTTGCCAGGGCCGTAGCCAGAACGATGCGCCGCTGGGAGGCGATAGTCAGGTTCTTTACCAGGTTGTCTCGAAAAGGGGCGAGGTTGGTCAGCTCCAATATGTATTCGACCCGTTCGTGCTGTTCGGCCGTAGGCCGGAGGTGCAGGTGATGGGCCAGCAGTCCGGTGAGAACGTGGTCGTAGACCGTCATCGCTCCGAAAGCCCGGGCGATCTGGAAGGTCCTGCCGATTCCCATCTGAGATATTTTGTGGGGTTTGAGCCCGCTGATTTTTCTTCCTTCGTACGTGATGGTTCCGGAGGTGGGTTTGAAGTAGCCGGCGATCATGTTGAATGTGGTGGTCTTGCCGGCTCCGTTGGGACCGATGATGCCCACGCGCTCGCCCTGCTGTACGGAGAAGTTGTTGTCATCGACCGCGACGACGCCGCCGAACTCCTTGCGCAGGCTTTTTACTTCCAAGAAAGCGCTCATTTTTTACCTCCCCGGATTCTGCTTACCAGGCCCATGAGGCCCCGAGGTTCAACGATCAGAACGGCGATCAGGGCGACCGACCAGATGATGAAGCGGAACTCGGGAGCGAAGCGCATGAGCTCCAGGATAAGGGTTACGATCCCCGCTCCGATGATCGGTCCGATCAGGGTACCCAGGCCTCCCACCAGGGCCATGATCACCACCATTTCCGAGGTCATCCAGGCGAAGGTTGTGGGGTGCAGCAGCCGGAAGAAGTGAGCAAAGAGGCTTCCGGTCAGACCGGCTATCCCGGCACCGATGCTGAAGGCCAGGACCTTGTAAAAGGCGGTGTTCACCCCGATTGCCTGGGAAAGTTCCTCATTCTCCCGAATCGAGATGAGGATCTTTCCGATTCCGGAGTTGACCAGGAAGTACAGAAAAGCCACCGCTATAATCCCGAAGATGAGGATCATGTAGTAGCTGGAGTTCAGGCTGGTGAAGGTAATTCCCAGGAATCCTTCCGGCGGCGGGATGTTTCGAAGACCCATGGGGCCGTTGGTCAGGGACACCGAGTTCAGGATCACCAGGTACATGAAGTGGCCGAAGAAGAACGTCGTTACGGCGAAGTAATGCCCCTTGAGCCTCAAGCCCGGATAACCGATGATAGCGGCGAAGAGGAACACCAAAATCCCGCTGATCGGAAAGGCCACCCAGAAGGACAGACCCCCTTTCAGGGTCAGAAGGGCCGAGGCATAGGCTCCGATTCCATAGAACGCCCCGTGGCAGAAGGTCAGAGGGCCGGTGTAGCCGGTGGTCAGGTCGTAGCTTCCCGTCAGGATCGCCCAGATGATGGCCAACACCACCACGTAGGTAACGTACTCCGAAGTAACCTGAGGAATCAGAAACATAACCACCAGAACAACTGCAAGGATGATCAGGTTCCGGGTGCGGGCGCGCTTTTGTTTTTGTTTGTTTTCCAGTGCTGTATCTGACATCGCTCATACCCTCCCGAAAAGGCCTTTGGGGAAGAAAAGCAACACGAGGATCAGCACGAAGAACGCGAAACCGTGCTGATAGGCCGACGAGATGTAGACTCCGCCCAGGCTTTCAACGATCCCCAGACCCAATCCGCCGATCAGGACTCCCGCCACGCTTCCGAATCCTCCCAGGATGACCACGACCAGAGATTTGAGCAGCGGCAGATCACCCATGGTCGGGAACACGGAGTAAAGCGGAGAGATCAGCACGGCTGCGGTTCCCGACAGAGCCCCTCCGATCATGAACACGGCGGAGTTGACACTGCTGATGTTGATGCCCACCACTTCGGCCGCTTCCCGGTCCTGGCTGGCAGCCCGGATCGCCTTACCCATCTTTGTTCTCATGATGAACAGATAGACGGCAACGAACAGTGACAGGGAAACCGCCAAGACCACGATCCTCTGGTAGCTAACGGCGAAGCCGACCAGTGAGATCCCCCCGGGTAGATAGGAGGGAAAGATCTTCGTTTTAGCGGTCCACAGCAGGATGGCCATGTTGGAGAGCAGGAAAAACAGAGCGATAGCGCAGAGTAGTTGTATTCGTCCTCTTCCTGTCCAGCGTCTGTAGAGGAAACGCTCGATGCAGAATGCTATGCCCGCTCCAAGTACCATGGCCATAAGCAGGGAGACAACAAACGGAAAATTTGCCATTTTCACTGCGAAATAGGCCACGTAAGCTGTTATGACGTAGATTCCGCCCTGGGAAAAATCCGGGATGTCGGTGATGCTCCAGATCAGGTTCAACCCAAGGGCGATCAGGGCGTAGGCAGCCCCGATTATGATGCCGTTGATGAGTTGCTGCAAGAACATAATCAGTTCCTCTCTTTCACTAATAAGAAAAGAGTATTCAGGGGGATTTCCCCCTGAATACTACTCAATGTCTGATAGATACTGCCGGAATCCTACTGGGCGATGCGGTCGCTTCCTTCCCACTTGATGAAGGCCGGCTCGTAGCGTCCCTGGTTCTTGTACTCTCCGAAGGTCTCGAACTTGATGTGACCCTCCAGGCCTTCCCAGTCGGTCTTGGCGATCTCATCACGAATCTTGACCGGGTCGAGAGAGTTGGCCCGTTCGATGGCCTTGGCAACAACGGTAACGGCGTCGTAGCCGAAGAGGATGGCGTAGTGCATCGGCGCGTTGAACTTGTCTTTGACCCGCTGCTCGAAATCCGAAGGAATGCTGCCCCACAGAGCCACGGAGTAGGTACCGTCAACCGCCTCCTCCCCGGCCAGCTCCAGGATCTCCTTCTCGCTCATCTCTTCGGAACCGATGAATTTGATCCCAGGGGTGATTCCCAACTCCTTGGCCTGCCGGAGGATCATCGCCCCTTCGGCGGCAGTGCCCACGTAGAACACGATGTCCGGATCGGCGTTGCGGATCTTGCCAAGCAGGGACATGTAATCCGTGGTGCCCCTCTCGAAGTACTGCTCGGAGACGACATTAATCCCCTTGCCACCCATCTCGTCCTTGAACATCTGCGAGAAGGATCGTCCGTAGTCGTCGTTTACTGCCAGGAAGCCCATGGTTTTAGGATTGTACAGTTTGATGATCTTTGGGGTCAGCAGCGGGGCCATCAGACCCATGCTCGGGCGCATGCGGAAGAAGTAGTCGTGTCCCGGGCTGGTCACGGCGTTGGCCGCGCACTCGATGGTGATTCCGGGGATCTTGAATTCGTCGGCCAGTGGCGCGATTCCCATGCAGCAGGAGCTGCAATGGTCTCCGACAAAGGCGACCACCTTGTCCTCCATGGCCATCTTGCGGATGTTGGCCACGGCTTCAGTGGGTTCGCAACGGCTGTCGTAGCGGATGATCTCGATCTGATAGGTCTCTCCGCCAACGGTAACACCGTCTTTGTTGATGTCCTCCAGGGCCAGCTGCACACCTCTCCAGCCGTTCGTGCCGAACTCCGCGGCCGACCCGGTGAACGGGGCTGTGTAACCGACTTTGATCACCTTCGCTTCTTTACCCCCTCCTCCTCCCCCGGCCCACAGTCCAGTTCCGGCAAAGACGAAAAGCAGGATGAGCACGATGGTTCCGAGACGTTTTTCCATCGTCATACAAAAACCTCCTTAGAGTGTAATATTGGAATGATTGGAACGCTCGAAAACGGGAGGCACAGCTACTAAAAGTCGTAACATGGTTTTCGAAGCGAAAACCAATTTCCACTGCTAATTTTAAATTGTAACTATTCACAAATCAATAGTAAAAATGAGAATATTCTCAATAAAGTCGGGCTCGAAGCTTATGCCGGTAGCTATCGATCCTGCTCCGCACCGCGGGATCGTCGGGGTCCTTCGTGTAGGAGAAGAAGCGAAACTCGTTTTCGAATCTGTCGATCCCCCTCGGACCGAGATAGAGGGTGAGAATACCCAGGCGGTTGCCCTCCTCCCCGGGGGAGGCGAAGATGGTGGTACCGATCTTCCTTGGAGCGACCAGCTGCTGCTCATGGGCGAAGATTACTACATCGACACAGGGACAGGCATTCACGAGCTCCAACGCGCTTTGAAAGCAGCCGTGATAGAGCAGGATCGTCAGGTCCAGATCCGCCTGATCGCAGTGTGTCAGGATCGTGGAAGCTGAGGTGATCGGGTCGACGATCCGCATCCCCCTCTCTGAGGGCTCGGGCAAGGCTGCAGGATCAATCAGAGAGAGGATCCCGATCAGCAATCCTTTGCGTGCGATCACAACGGGATCAGGCGTGAACAACAGACTCTCCGATGCCCCATCATCACTCGGCCTGTTTTGGATAAGCAGATTGTGGCAAATGAGAGGTGAGTACGCCCTGTACTCCAGAAGAGCCTCCGCTCCGTTGGCCAGCTCCTGGTCCCCGACGGCCACCGCATTGTAGTTCAGTTCCTCGTAGACTTCCAGGATATGCTCCGCCAAATCCGGATCGGGGTACTCATCGAGAACATCTCCGGCGTCCAGGATCAGCGTAGAGCCGGAAGATCGCAGGGTCCGCAGGAAAGCAGCCCGCTTTACCAAGCCAGCCACGGGATTCATCGGGCAGTTACAGCCATCCAGGTTTCCGTTAAGCGATGCGGTGTAGTAGATTGTGAGGCTGGTTTCAGCACCGGCGGGTACTGTGAAAAACGAGACGGAGAATAGGCAAATAAGCTGGATGATCAACTTCATCCGTGGCTACCCAATAGTAGACGAAGCAATATAATATGTACCCACCATTATGCCCGAACTGCCCGATCTGGTATACATCGAGAAGGAACTCCGACCCCGGGTCGTGAACAATGAGATCAGGGGGGTGGCGGTCTGGGAACCGATCGTCCTGCGGATGGGCGTACCCGGAAGCTTTGCCGATGTTCTGCGGGGAAAGCAGATCCGGGATCTGCGCCGGCACGGGCCTTTTCTGGTGTTCGCTCTTCCCCCTCTGGAAATGATCGTTCATTTCATGCTGGCTGGATTTTTCCGTGCCGGTGAGCGGGGTGCCGACAACAAGCAGGTAATGAGTCGGATGGGTCGGGAGCATTGTTTCTCACTTCAGCTCGGAGAACGGCAGGCCCTGCACTACTTCGACTCCCGGCGGATGGGCAAGATCTACGTAATCGAGGCGGGAGCCACAGCCATCATCCCCGGTTACGATACCCAGGGCGTCGATCTGCTTTCACCGGAGTTCACACCGCAGCTGTTCAGGGAGCGGATCCGGGGTCGTCGGCACCAGGTACGGGTGTTTCTGATGGATCAGAGTATCCTGAGCGCCGTCGGCAATGCCTATGCCGATGAAATTCTTTTCGAAGCGGGTATCCATCCTAAGACCCGCTGTGATCAGCTCGAGCTTCAGCAGATCGACCGGCTGTACCGGAGCGTAGTTTCGGTTTTACGCTGGGCGGTAGAGAAAGTAGAAGAGGCGGACAGAGGCGTCGACGCCAAAGTGCGGGAACACCTGCGGGTGAGGAACCGCCGGGGTGATCCATGTCCGGCCTGCGGTACCACGATCCGGCGAACCGGGGTTCTGGGCTATGATTCCTTCTTCTGCCCGAGATGTCAGCCCGAAATGCGCAGCCGTCTCGTACCCTGGGAAAAGCTGTCGTGATAGAGGCTCGATGCGCCGGAGAGGCTCTATCCATTTTTCACCCCGTGATCCGGCGCTGGTTCCGGCGGACCTGTTGGAAGAGCAGGAGCTGGCAACCCGGGAGCTTGCGCCTCTGCAGTGGTCAAAGATTTTCCGCACCCTTCAGATCATGGAATTGTCCGGAGAGATCCTGAGCGGCTATTTCTTCGAAGGCGTTCCCGGGCTGCAGTTCATCAGCCAACGGGGTTTCGTGCACTTCAAGAGGGTCTTCCGGAGGATGAGATCTACTGGATCTGTGCCGCCGATCCTGCATCTCCCTGCGGATTGGGACTTCCCATTCAGGGACTCCCGGCGTGCCTGGTATCCAATCACCTCGTTTATCATGGAAGCAGGCTAGAGTACGGTTTCATCGAAGAGTACAGAGGACTGGTTCTGCGAGCTGGCTATTGAGAGGTGTCGAACGATGCAGGGATTCCTGCGAATCCGGGGGTTGAAATTCTCGCCGGGAAACGAAATAGTAGGAGCCGAAATGAAAAAAGGCGAGTGTAAGGGCGATCATCAGGGACATCTGTGCGTTTTGGCCAGCAACGACCAGATCGACAGAATCAAGGAACTGACCCGGAATCCGCAGTACATCTGCTTCAACTGCGGAAGGGTTGCCGACTGTGAAAACAACCTCTGCAACCCCATGTCCCTCGAGGAATAGACCTCTTCGGTTTCTCAAATTCGATATCCCCGTCGAGACTGTTCCCTGGCTGTAATAGCTTATAATGGTGCTGATCTCCTCAAACGGCCGCTGCATCCGAAGAATGGTTCTTCGTTTGAGTTCGTTGCCCAGGCGCTGCAGTATCGACTATAATCGAGCCTGTGAATCTGCGATCCTTCAAGCGCTTCGATAACCGCGTAAGTCAGCGATTACAGGAAACGGCCAATGGCACCTGGGCCCGGAAGACTTTGGCCGTAATTGCCCATTCCGCCGACTCCGTCGTGGTTGTTCCCTGCCTGTTTGCCCTCTGGTGGCTGCACGGATTTTCCAGGCAGAGTATCACGATCCCGATTGCAGCAGGCTTCGCCCTCTCCGTTGTTGTCACCTCTATCGTGAAGTTTGCAGTCCGCCGGCGCAGACCGGCAGGGGATTGGGGCGCCATCTATAGAAAAACCGATCCCCATTCCTTCCCTTCCGGACATGCTTCCAGAACCATCACCATGACGATCGTCGTGATAGCCGGTCAGCTGCCCCTGATCGGCGCGGCTCTGCTTCTCTGGTCCCTGCTGGTAGGAATGTCCCGCATCATTCTCGGGGTGCACTACCTCTATGACGTCCTGGCCGGGTATCTGCTCGGTTTGGGAATCGGCGCAGGGATGTGGCTGCTCATGGCTTTCGATATACTCTTCTAGCGGAAACACGGCTTGAACGATCCTCTGCGTCTGCCCGTCTCCTGCAACAAGGACTGCGGCGCCGGTTGTCCCCTGATTGCCGAAACCGCGGATGGACGGCTGGTTCGCATCCGTGACAATCCCTTACGCCCGAAGCACATGAGAGGCTGCGTTCGGGGCTACCAGATGGTCCGGGCGGCATACCATCCGCAGCGGTTGAAACACCCTCTGGTGCGCAGCGGTCCCCGCGGCGCCGGAAAGTTTCGAGAAGTCGATTGGGATGAAGCCCTGCAGGTCGTCAGCGACCGGCTCCGGCGGATCCGGGAAACCCAGGGGTCGGAAGCGATACTGCGGCTGGGCGGTTCGGGATCCTGTCGGGGGGCTCTCCACAACACCGATCTGGTGACGCGGCGATTCTTCAGCCAATTCGGGGGCTTTACGGATACCACCGGGAGCTACAGCTCCGGCGCCGAGATTTTTATTGCTCCGTTTCTGTTCGGTCCCGGATATGCCCGTCGCTCCGGGATCGATGCAGCCACGCTGCGGCACTCCCGGCTGATCCTGCTTTGGGGTGCCAATGTGGCGGATACCCGTTTCGGCTGCGAGCTGGGAAGCCGCATCCGGGAACAGCGGCGAATGGGCGTTCCGATAATCGCGGTCGATCCCCGGCGGTCGCGGACGGTCCAGCAGCTGGCCGACCATTGGATCCCCGTTCGTCCCGGCACGGATACCGCCCTGATGGCGGCGGTCCTGCATGTGCTGCTGAGCGAACAGCTGGTGGACAGCTCCGCTGTCCGGAGGACCAGCGTGGGGTTCGATGTCCTGGAACGCTATATCCGAGGTGCGGATGACGGGCAACCGAAAACCCCATCCTGGGCCGAGGGGATCTGCGGGACGCCCAGGGAGACGATCGTGGAGCTGGCCCGTCAGTACGGCGTGAGCAAACCTGCGGCTTTGATCCCGGGCCTTTCCATCCAGCGAACGGTCGCAGGAGAGGAGGCGATCCGGATGGCCGTAGCCCTGCAGACGGCCACCGGCAACGTCGGCGTTCCCGGCGGGTCCTCGGGATCAAACATCTGGGGCCGGCTGCCGGAACCGCACTGCGGTCGCCTGCCCGTGCCTCCTGCCCCTCGGCGTTCCGAGGTGCCTGTGAACAGCTGGCCCGATGCCGTTCTGGAAGGCAGGGCGGGGGGATATCCGGCGGAGATCAAGGCTATCTACAACGTGGGGGGAAACTACCTCGCCATGGGAAGCGATCTGCACAAGAGCATCAGGGCCTTCGAGGGGGTAGAACTTTCGGTCTGTCACGACTACTTTCTCACGCCCACGGCCCGTTACTGCGATGTGGTGCTGCCGGCGACCACCTTTCTGGAGCGGGCGGACATCGTGTTTCCCGAGACCAATCATCTGCTGTATTCCCACCGGGTCATCGAACCGGTGGGACAGGCGAAAAACGACTACGATATCTTCTGTGACTTGGCCGACCGTTTCGGCTTCGCCCAGGAGTACTCGCAAGGACGGAACGCAGAGCAGTGGCTCGAGCACTTTCTCGACAACTCGGATATCGAGGATGCCGAGGAATTCCGCCGCACCGGGATCTATGTCGGTGCCGCACAGGAACGCTGCGGCTTGTCCGGGTTCGTTTCCGATCCCGAATCCCATCCGCTGGACACCCCATCGGGAAAGATCGAGATCGCTTCGAAATCGTATGCCCGTCTCGGATTTCCCGAGATTCCCACCTGGCGGGGTTTTCAGCCCACCTCCGAGCATCCCCTCAGTCTGATCACCCCTCACGCGCGCTACCGGATCAACTCGCAGTACGCCAATGATCCATGGTTCGTGCAGCGGGAGGAGCAGCAGCTGTGGATGAACCCGCGGGATGCTGGGCTGCGGGGGATCGAACAAGGGCGGCCGGTGGAGGTGGAAAGCCCCGAGGGAAAGCTGCGGATTAGCGAATATTCTTACCTCGACGGTTCCTACGGAACCCAGCCGCAGTTCACGGACCCATTCGGTGGCGGTACGAGTTCGGCCGGTCTAGGCCAAGCTGGCTCAGGCGCGGCCGGCGGAGGCGCGGCCGGTTGAGTTCCGGCGGGCGGCCACCCGAGTTGCCTCCGGCCGGACGCGGCTGCCCGGGATCTATCCCTCGGCGATCAAGTGCGCAGCCAGCGGGGTATACGCAGCAGGAGCACCACACCGATCGCCGCCATCGCAACCCCCAGGGTCACGATAATGGCTCGGCTGGGCGGCGAATCGACGGCCAGACGTTTGATCAGGATACCGAGGAAAGCCCATAGAACCACAAGGGCGTAAAACAGGTCGTTTCGGGTGAAAAGCACGGCCAGGGTGATGAGAGCCGCCACGATCAATACGACGACCGTCCAGAGTTCCTGGGAAGCCCCGAAGCGATTCCAGCCGACATGGACGAGCACGGCGGTGACATTGGCGATGGTGGCCACCGTGATCCAGCCCAGATACACGCTGAAGGGAAGGTGAACCAGGAGCCTCACCTTCCAGGTGGCGGCCCGGACCCCGATGCCGAGGCGGAGGTAGATGGCCAGCAGACTTGCCAGGAGGACCAGCATCAGCAACAGGGAGGCGGACACCCGCTGGTAGTGCCAGAGGAAGATCCAACCGATATTTGCCGCCGAGGCAAGGATGAACAGCGGACCGATTCTCTGCAGGAAGGCGGCTGCCTCTCGCGTCGGCGCGGCGATCTGGTAGACGGCGAAGATCGCCAGGAGCAGATAGATGAGACCCCAGATAGAGAAGGTCAGACCGACGGGCACGAACAGGTTCGGATAAAGATCCGAGAGTTCTCCTGTTGTTTTTCCATTGATCGGCAGGGTATTGGCCATTGCGTTTACCGCAACCGTGGCCAAAAAGGCGGCGAGATTGAGCGTTTTCAGCAGCCAGAGAACAGTTGTCTTGGCCATACGATATTCCCCCTTGTAAATTCGACGGTACACCTTTCTCAAGTATAGTTCTCCCGGGTCGAGCCTGACAATGCGCTGTGAAGCGTTTACCGGGGAGTGTGATCCCTTTTTCCATTGCGACGGAGAAGCTTGACACCCCGGGAAGCCCTCTGATAGGGTAGCTGTTGTCCCTTCAGCGGAAGGCGGTGAAAATCCGCCGCGGACGCGCCACTGTAACCGGGAACAAACGCTCTACGGTACGGCCACTGGGAGACTGGGAAGGCCTGAGCGCAGAGGATGATCCGGAAGCCAGGATACGTTGGGGGCCTCGCCTGAAAGACAGCAGGGCTGTGCCTGCACGCGAGAGACTTGCAGGGGGTACTCCATGGACATCAGCAGGAATCACTTGTTTCCATCCCGGTTTTTACTCATCCTGACTGTGATGCTCCTCGTATGCGCCAGAGGGTTTCCCGGCGGACAGAGGCAGCGCAGTGTGGACGTTCAAAACGGCGGAGTTCCTGTGCAGGTTGAGGGACCCACCTCCTATCCGATCCAGGTTGCCGATGACACGGGAAAGACCGTCCGACTGGAACGCAGACCCGAGAGGATTATTTCTCTCACCTCTTTCACCGACGACATCCTCCTCGATCTGGTTGATCATCGGCGGCTGATCGGGGTCACCAGCTTTGCTGAGGATCCGGCCATCTCCAACGTTGTCGATAAAATCGCCGATATCCCGAACAGGCTGATCGCAAATGTAGAGGTGATCCTTTCGTTGCAGCCGGACCTGGTCTTTGTGGCCGACTGGACAGAAGCCGACAAGGTTACCCAGATTCGGGATGCGGGTGTTCCGGTCTATTTGATCGCCACCGGTCTGAGTGTTCCTGAAATCCAGGAGAAGATCAGAACGATAGGTCGGCTGGTGGATGCCGTGGGGCAGGGGCAGGCCATGATCGAGCAGATGGACAGAAAACTCTCTGAGGTCCGGCGGTTGGTCTCTTCGATCCCGGAGGACCAGCGGCTTACCGTTATGGATTATGCCACCTGGGGTTCGGCCCAGGGGGTGGGCAGTTCGTGGGATGAAGTCATCAGGCAGGCCGGCCTGATCAACGCCGTCGGAGGATTCAGCGCCGATGAGTGGGGACAGGTGCCCCTCTCAAAAGAGAAGATTCTGGAGCTCGATCCGGATTTGCTCATTCTTCCCGGCTGGGAATATGGCGATGACCGCGGCGCAGATGCTTTCTACAGACAGATCGTGGAGGATCCGGCTCTGCAGGGATTGTCGGCCCTGCGGGAACGAAGGGTGTATCAGATGCCCGCAGGACTGAAGTCGGCGACCTCTCAGTACATCGTCGATGCTGTCGAGCATCTGGCTCGACTGGCTTATCCTCAACGTTTTCTCGAGGAATGAGAGCTCCCGCCAAGGGAGTTTCAAAAGAGTTACGGGCATGTACGTGCAATGAGAAGAGGGAAAATCGCGGTTCTGCTGTTTCTCATCCTTATCCTGTTCGTGGTTGCTGTTCTGTCCGTAGGCAGCGGAGCGGTGCGGGTGCCGCCCCAGTCCATCCTCCGGCTTCTGCTGCACGGGATCGGCATTCGTTCCATCCAACTGCCCCCGGATATGCAGCTCAACATCATCCTCCACATCCGCCTGCCCCGTATTGCCGCCGCCATGCTGGTAGGCGCGGCCCTGGCCATGGGAGGGGTGGCGATGCAGGGGCTCTTTCGAAATCCCATGGCCAGTCCGGACATCCTTGGGGTCTCCACCGGAGCGAGTCTGGGAGCGGTAATCACCGTTACTACGGGCCTGTTCGCGGTGAATGTGTTATTTCTGCCCCTTTTAGCGATCATCGGTGCCCTGATCGCTGCCTCGCTGATCTATCTGATCTCCAGCTATAAGGGAAAAACCTCTCTGCTCTTCGTGGTGCTGGCCGGATTGGCCATTTCCTCCCTGTTCAACGGTCTGGTATCGGCGATCCTGCTGTTTTCCCGGGAGTACGAGGTCAGCCAGTTCATCTTCTGGACCATGGGCGGACTGGAAGGCCGCATGTGGAGGCACGTACTGCTGCCCCTGCCGCTGCTCGTCCCGGGAATGGCGGTGCTGTTCCTGTTTACCCGGGAGCTGAATCTGTTTGCCCTGGGCGAGGAAAGTGCCCATTCCCTTGGTATGCACGTGGAGCGTACCAAGAGGATCATCCTGGCTGTTACGGCTGTGGTTACCGGGCTGGCCATCTCCATCAGCGGCCCGGTGGGTTTTGTCGGTCTGCTGATCCCCCACCTGTTTCGCATGCTGACGGGTGCGGACCACCGGCTGCTGCTGCCCGTATCCGCCATCGGCGGAGCTGTTTTCCTCCTGACCTCGGATCTCCTGGGGCGGATCTTGATCCCCCCGTTCGAGATCCGGGTGGGTATAATCACGGCCATACTGGGTAGTCCCTACTTTCTCTATCTGATCGTCCGCTATCAGCGCAAGGGCTTGAGAGGCTTCGGTTATGATTGAGAATCTGATCGAAACACATCAGGTATGCTATTCGGTAGCTGATAAACGGATCATCGATCGGATCAGCATCTCCGTGAAACGGGGTGAGTTTGTCGGCCTTGTGGGCCCCAATGGGGCCGGAAAAACGACCCTCCTGCGGCTGATGATCGGTGTGATTCCCCCTACCGGCGGAGAGATTCTGCTGGAGGATCGGAGGCTTCAGGAGATCCGGCTCCGGGAGCGGGCTCGGCGGGTATCGTATCTGAGTCAGGAAACGACCACGGTCTTTCCCTATCCGGTTCTCGATATCCTTCTGATGGGCCGCTATCCCTTCCTGGGCCGGTTTCGGCGTGAGAGTGAGTCGGATGTGGAAAAAGCCCGTCGAGCTCTGGCTTACGTGGGCTTGAGGGGTTTTGAAGACCGCTATTTCAATGAGCTTTCCGGCGGCGAGCGTCAGCTGGTCCTCTTTGCCAAGATCCTCGTTCAGGAAGCGGAGTTGCTTCTGCTGGACGAACCGACTTCCAATCTGGACATCAAGCACCAGGACCAGTTCTTCTCTATGGCCTTTGAGCTCACCCGGGAGAAGAAGGCTGTCGTCGCCGCGGTGCACAACCTGAATATTGCCTCCCAGTACTGCAGCCGGCTGATTCTTCTTCATCGGGGACGGGTGGCCACAGAGGGCAAACCCGAGGAGGTGCTCCGCAGCGACTGGCTCGACCCGGTGTATGAAACCAAGACCGTGGTGACCCGAAACACTTCCACGGGCGCCGCGGTGGTGAATGTAGCGCCCCGTACACAGGCGGGTCGCCAGCCGATGCCCCTCATACACATAATCGGGGGAGCCGGGAGCGCGATCAACCTGACCCGGGAGCTGGTTCGTCTGGGGTACAGGATCTCCGGAGGCATCGCCCACGAATACGACGCGGACCAGAAGCTGTGGCAGACCCTCGAGATTCCTTCCGTGGTGGTCGGGGCTTTTTCTCAAATTACTCCGGAGGATCTGGAGGGAGCCTTTCCGATGGTGCAGGAGGCGGATCTGACGGTTCTGTGCAGCTTTCCCATCGGTCCGGGCAACGAGGGAAACCTGCAATTGGCCGGTCGCGCCAGGCGTCTTGTCATCCTGGATGCCGGAGTTCAGGAGGAACCCCGGCTGTTTTTCTCCCAAGATGCTCGGGCGGCCTTTACCTCCCTGGTTGGAACGGCCGAACACATGAATTACCGTCGGCTGTGCGAGGCCCTCGAATCAGGGGAGCTGTTTAGCGGCGGCAGTAAGAGAAGCGCCGGGAAAACATCTTACGGATAGCGTTTTCGTATTGCCCGAATTGTGTCGTAGTTGTTCAGAAACAACTCCACCAGCTCCGGATCGAACTGCCTTTTTTGTTGGGACCGGATGTAACGAATTGCCTGCTCCTCCTTCCAACTATCCTTGTAGGCTCGTTTGGATATCAGAGCGTCGTACACATCGGCCAGGGCGACGATCCGGGCCGTCAGAGGAATATCCTTTTCCCGTTTGCCCGGTCCGAAGCGTATCTCCCTGGCATGGACGTTGTCGATCTTACCCGGATAGCCCCGCCCGTCCCAGCGTTCGTGGTGGTTGAGGGCGACCTCCGCAGCGAGCCGATCCCAGGGAGAATTGAGGTTTTTAAAGAGGCGAGCGCCGTAAATCGTATGGGCCTTCATCTGGATGATTTCATCCCTGCCCAGACTTCCCGGTTTCCTGAGAATGACGTCACTCAGGGCCACCTTACCCACGTCGTGGAGTTCCGCCGCGCTGCGCAGGATCTGTGCATCGAACTTGTTCTTTCTTTCTTCCACCGGGTGGGTTATAGCCCAGGCTTTGTACAGCTCGATCGAGTAGGCCCCGACCCGCTTGGCGTGCTGGCTGGTTTCGAAAGGATCACGCAGTTGTGCCATTTCCACCATGCGCAGCACCATCGCCTTGTATAGTTTGGCTTTTTCAATGGCGTTGGCCGCGTAGCGGGCGAACTCGGTGATGTATAACCTGTCCTGCATGGAGAAGGGAATGATCTGCCCCTTGTCGTTCTTGGCGTTGATCAGCTGCAGAACGCCCAGAACATCCTGATCGGTTGTTTCCAGAGGAACGACGAGGATCGACTCTGTCCTATATGAGGTCTTCTTGTCGAATTCCGGGTTGAACTGGTAGCTGACATTGCTGGATATGTGGTACACGTCATCTATCAAGAGGGGATCTTTCGTAAACGCCACATATCCGGCAAGAGAACTCTTGTCGATGAGCAATCGCTTGCTGGAGTAGATGTATTTGTCCTTTGGCCGGTCCTCGTGAAACAAGGGGTCGTTCTGCACGTAGCTGAAGTACAGGTAACGATTCTTGGCTAGATAGAGGGTTCCGGCCTCGGCGTTGACGAATTTCCGTGCCTCGAAAAGTACCTTGTCCAGAAGAGTATCAAGGTCCTTTTGATAGAAAATTTCCTTGACTATCTGAAGGAGTCGGGTCGGGTCACGCCTCATAATGCTTCGTGCTCCCAGAGCCATGTCGAGTACAGCCATTGTCGAGTTCAGAGTGTTTTCTTTTCTCCTTATATATTATTGGTAGCCCATTTTTATAATAAGACTACTTTTTTATTGCCCGGCGGCAATGTCGTCTTTATCGCCCGCAAGCGGCTTTGGGATAGGGTTGGAATTGAAATGGCAGGGGAGGTGCAGTTTTGACGTCGAATTATGTCCCTGCTGACGGTATGCGCACCGAGATACGGGCACCTTTCAGCTGGCCGCCGGGTCGGGATCCATTCTGCGCCTCCACACTGCCGCCGTAGCCCTCTGCGATGGCCTTGACGATCGCCAGCCCGAGCCCGAGGTGGCGTCCTGGACAGCCCTCGGAGTCCTCGGAAGATACACCGGCGCGGTAGCTGAAGAATCTGTCGAATATCTTCTCAAGATGCTCATCCGGGATTCCCGGCCCGTCATCTTCGAAGTTGATCACGGCGTAACCGCTGATGCGGGAAAGATCTATCCTCACCTCTGTTGAGGCGAAGCTCAGGGAGTTCTCCAGCAGATTTTCGATGACCTGGGTCAGCCGTTCGGGAGCCATACACACTGCGCAGGAGTCTGACTTTTCGATCAGCTGCACCGCTATCGTAGAATTCCCCCGGAGTCTTCGAGCTTCCAACACCCGTCGCAGTATAGGAACAACCTGCACCGAGGTTCTGGCTTCATCCTCGAGTTGAGCGTCGAGCAGGGAAATCTCCCGTACTGCACCGAGAAGATGCTGCATGCGCTGCACCTCTTTCTGGATCAGGGAGAGGAAACGATCACGATCTTCCCCGGTTTCGCTTTTGGGGATCATCTCTGCGGCCGACCGGATAGAGGCCAGGGGATTCCTGAACTCATGGGAGATATCCGAGGCAAATGACTCGACGAACTCGATGTGGCCCCTGAGTTTACGGGTCATCTCCTCGAGAGAGCGGGACAGATCACCGATTTCGTCCTGACGGCGGTTGAAGCGGAACTGCCCGCGAAGCCGGCCCCGGTGGTCGAGGATTTCCCGCGCCTGTCTGCGCAGCTTCCTCACCGGAGAGGCTATCGTCGTCGAGGCCAGCAGGCTCAGCGCCACGGCCGCGGCCAGGGAGATGAGGAATATTGTGAATATTTCCAGGCGCAGCTCGTACAGATCCCGGAGGATTCGGTAGGTGGACTGGGAAACCAGTACCGCTCCGACCACCGATTCTCCGCTGCGAATGGGAATGGCGCTGTAGAGGGTGACCGATCGTTGTCCCCCCGTGGAGATGCGGGTCATGGCGCCGTATCGCCCCTCCAGGGCTTCCCGGATTTCGGGGCCCATCAGCACATTCGTGTTGATGTAGAACTCCGCCGATTCCAGGGGCGGCTCCGGTGGTCGGAACAGACGTCGATACAGCTGAACCGGGTAGATGGCGATCCGATACAACACCCGTTGTTCGGCGGGTAGCGGATCCTGGTCGCTTCCCGCGGTTGTTTGGGAAATCTCTTCGGGCTGCTCAGAGTCCGGCTGCTCTGAGCGCGGTCCCAGACGGCTCGAGTCGGCAAGCAGTCTTCCTTTTGGATCCAGAACCCGTAAGCGAGCTTCGTGGCGCTGCTCCAGCTCGAGAAGAATACTCCGGGCACGTTCCGCCTGCAGAGGATTTTCCCCCGAGAGGGCCGAGGCCAGGATCCGCCCCTGTTGAACCAGGGCGTGTTCCAGGGAGCGGAGCAGTTGCCTCTCATAGGTGTCCAGATAGAGCAGCCCCGCGATCGGGAGAAAGACGATGAGGAGGTTGAAAGTCAGCAGTCGGACGGCGATTCGGGAAAAGAAACTCAGGATTCTGTTGATCATGCCGGCGAATCGCCCCGGTACCGATAGCCCAGCCCGTAGATCGTCTCGATTTCGTCGAACTGCGGATCCAGCCGAGCGATTTTTTTCCGGATCCTTTTGATGTGCCCGTCGATGTTGCGGTCACTCATGTACTCGTCGTAGGGATAACCCTCTTTCAGCAGCTGTTCCCGGGTTTTCGCAAAGCCGGGTTGGCGGATCAACGCCTCCAGGATGCGGAACTCCGTTACCGTCAACGCTACCTTTTGTCCCTTCCAGCGCACGGAGTGACGTGGGTGGTCCATTTCCAGAGATCCGCAGTGAAGGATTGTTTGCTCTGCCTTCGTTTCTTCTCCCCGGGCCAGAGCCTGCCGTCGGAACAGCACTTTGACCCGGGTCAGAAGCTCCCGGGTCGAGAAGGGTTTGCAGAGGTAATCATCCGCTCCCAGCTCCAGACCCAGCACCCTGTCGAACTCCTCGTCCTTGGAGCTGAGGAATATCAGCGGCACCGTCTCGGAGACGCTCCGTATCCTGCGACACAGCTCCAATCCGTCCATCCGGGGCATGATGATGTCCAGGATCACCAGATCTGGAAGGGACTGACGAAAAGCGCTCCAGGCTTGCTCTCCGTTCTGGTAGGTAACCACCCGGTAGCCCTCCTGTTTCAGGGCGTAGCTTACCAGCTCACGGAGATTCTGTTCATCATCGACCAACGCGACCAGGGGCTCGATCACGGGTTGCATCTAGTGAATGGTACCACAGCCCGCAACACCCTTCCATTCCTGCAGGTAAGGCTGCCACAATTCGGCCGTAATTGTTCATAAAATCCTCCAGCAAACGACGGGAAGAGAACCGTCTGTCGGGATAGCCTCGGGTATGAAACAATTTATTCGGGAGGTTCCAAGTGAAGAAACTCAAGGGCGCGATTCAAGAAAGCAGGAATTGGAGTACCGTGGTCAAGATGATCCTTATCGGGGTGCTGCTGCTCGTCCTCCTGATCCCCCTCCAGATGATCCGGGCTGTGATCGAAGATCGCAATATGACCCGCCTGGAGGCGGAGGGGGAAGTCATCGCCAAGTGGGGGGGAGAGCAGATTATAGCCGGCCCGGTCGTGGTTGTACCGTATCTGAAGCGAGTCGAGGTCGAGGATGACAAGATCGAGGAGCACATCGAACAGGTGTATTTCCTGCCTGACAGCCTGGAGATAACGGGAACCGTGGACACCGATAAACGCAATCGCGGCATCTTCGAGATCACTGTCTACACTGCGGACCTTCAGATCAGGGGTACCTTCAGCGAGCCGGATTTCGACGAATGGAGGATAGCCGAGCAGGATGTATTCTGGGAGGATGCCGCTCTGGTTGTGGAATTTCCAGACATGCGGGGCCTTCAGGAGAGGGTGAGTCTGCAGTGGGATTCCCGGACGATTTCCTTCTCCGCCGGTCAGGGAGAAGTCGGAGTTTTCGGCGGAGAGATTCGAGCGCCTCTGGATCGGGATTCCTTGCAGAAGCGCAAATCCCGACGCGACGCAGCCGAAGCGGCTGCCACCCAAACCAGCCACGGCTTTGCCTTCGATCTTCATCTTCAGGGCGGACGGTCTCTGGGTTTTGTGCCCCTGGGAGGTGAAACCCGGGTGCAGCTGTCCTCCTCTTGGCCTAGTCCCAGCTTCGACGGGGCCTTTCTTCCCGGTGAAAGAAACGTTGGTGATGAGGGTTTCGATGCAGAGTGGTGCATCCTGTCGCTGAATCGCGGCTACGGGCAGAGGTGGCTCCGCGGTCAGGTGGAGAGCAACGCTTTTCTCGATTCGGCATTCAGGGTGCAGCTGATGATTCCCGTTGATACCTACCTGAAATCCCTTCGTTCGGTGAAGTATGGGATTCTCTTCGTGCTTCTGCCCTTCCTGGTCTTTTTTCTCTTCGAGGTCGCAGGCAGCCGCAGGATACACCCTTTTCAGTATCTGTTGGTGGGGTTGGCAGTATGCCTCTTCTACCTCCTGCTGGTATCGGTGTCGGAGCACCTCAGCTTCGATTGGACCTACCTTCTGGCCGGCGCAGCCACAACGGCTCTGATCACTTTCTACTCCGGCGCCGTTCTTGCCGCCTGGCGGCGGGCCTGGATCATGGCACTGGTTCTGGGCGCAGGCTACCTGTTTCTCTACGCAGTCTTGAAATCCGAGGATTATGCGCTTTTGATCGGGTCCCTGGGTTTATTCGTGATACTGGCGGGGGTGATGGTTCTGACCCGCCGCATCGACTGGTACAGCGCAGGACTAACCGGGGGGCGTACAAAACGCAAAGAGGGCAGGAATGGGCAGCGGGACGAACAGTGCGAAGGTCCTTCGGCCGGGCAAGAAGGCTCATAGCGGGTGTGACGAAACGGTGAGATCGGATAGGATGGTCGGATGTCAAACCGGGGCGGCGAAGGCACGACAGCGACTGCTGACCGAAACAGGGAAAAATCGGAAAACCAAACCGCACCCACCGGCTGGGAGGTGAGGGTTCTCAAATACCTTCTGTTCGTATACATCCTCCTGGCCCTGATTATCGCCGGGCTCAATTTCGGCTGGGCGCCGAAAGCCCCGGAAAAGATTCGGGCCGCGATTCTTGCAGTCTGGCAGTTCTACGAAAATCAATTCAAAACATTGCTCATTATCGCCTGTTCAATTCTGACTCTACGGGTGGTCAAAAAGAAAGAAACCCCCGGGATGAGACGGTACAATCTGATCGGTTTGATATCTGCGGCATTGGTGGTGCATGTTGCGGGCCCGCTGGCAAGCGGGAATCCGGATCTGTATTTCGTCGGGATGCCCCTTCCCTGGTCCACGGCGGGTTTGCGGCTGGCAGTAAGGGGCTCCTCGTTTTATCAGGACAGCTTGCTTCACTGGGGGCAACGCGGTATCACTTCAGCCCTCATCTTCTTTGCCGGGATCCATGGGGTTGTACTGGTGGGTACGTTGCTGCTGGGACGCCGCTGGCAGTGTTCGACTATTTGCCTTTTCAACGGCTTCGCCTCCGAAGTCTTCGCTCCCGCGTTTCCGCTGTTCGGCAAGAGGAGGAAGCTCGGCAGGGTATTGCTCGGCTTCTTCGCGGTAATGCGGTGGTTGTTGCTCGGGATCAGCCTGATGTTGACCGTTGTTTGGCTGGTCATTTTGATTTTCGACCTCCCGACGACAGTGATGCCCCATCTCGAAACGTTTGAGACCTACAAGTATCTGGTGGTTGAACTGCTGCTTGCCATGTTTTTCTGGACGGTACTCATCGGAAGGGGATACTGCTACTACTGCCCGTTGGGCACGGTGCTGGGGTGGGTAGGAAGAGCCGTCGGACAGAAGATCGTAACCACCAAAAGCAAATGCATCGGCTGCGGCAAATGCGATGATACATGCCCCCTGTCTATTCGCATCAAGGACAAAGCTGCAAAAGGGGAGGCCGTGGTGGATCCGCGCTGCGTGGGGTGCGGCCATTGTATCGACGCCTGCCCGGTCCACACGCTGGCGTATTCCACGAGCTTCCTGAAGCGAATCGGAAGGGTCTGAGCAGGACATCCCTCTAACCCCCGATTTCCTTGACAATCCCCAATAAGTAAGTTGTTGTTAGAAATACAGAATTCCAGGTTCCCGAAATCAGTGAAGCCTTTGGAGGCATTAGCTCGGGGAGGGGATCGGGGTTTTTTCTGCAAGGAGGGATTTATGCGTTTTGGGTTGATCGGATATGGTGCCTGGGGCAAGCACCACGCAGCGGTGATTGCCCAGGGGGAAGAAACTCAGCTGGTCGCCATTTCCTGCAAGAGCGAAGCGAGCAGACGACAGGCCAAAGCCGATCATCCCGGTGTCGAGGTAACCCTAGATTACAGGGAACTGCTGCGGCGGGAGGACGTGGAAGCGGTGGACATCGTGCTGCCCACATTCATGCACGCTCAGGTGGGAACCGAGGCCCTGGATGCAGGCAAGCACGTGCTTCTGGAAAAGCCTATGGCCGGTACTGCCGAGGAATGCGACGGTCTGCTGGAGGCGGCCCGCAGAAACGGCAAGGTCCTGACCATCGGTCATGAGTTCCGCGTATCCAAACAGTGGGGCAGGGTCAAAGACCTGGTGAGGGCCGGGGAGATCGGCTCACCGCAGTACGCCATGGTGAGCCTCTTCCGCAATCCGTATCGCAAGGGGGCCGAGGACTGGCGCTACGACCGTTCTCGGGTAGGATCGTGGATCCTCGAAGAGCCGATCCATTTCTTCGACTTCCTTCTCTGGTTTTTCGAGGGATTGGGAGATCCCCTGTCAATCCAGGCCTACGGAAACTCTAAGCAAGGAATCGAAGGGCTTTACGACAATTTCTCCTCGGTATTGAAGTTCCCCGGCGGAAGCTACGCGGTGATCACCCAGACCCTCGGGGGATTCGAACATCACCTTTTCGTGGAGATCGTGGGCAGCGAAGGCGCAATCCGCTCGGTCTGGTCCGGGGCGATGGATCGAAGCACCGAGCCCCAATTCAGTGTCAAGCTCCAGCGGAAGGGAAAGGAGAGCCCAGAGGAGGTGCCGATCGAGATTTCGGGAGAACTTTTCGAGCTGCAGGAAGAGATCAAGGTAGCCGCCGAGCTTTTTGCTGCGGGCAAAGCCTTCTATCCTCCCGAGGAAGGTCGGAAAGTCGTGATCATCTGTCTGGAGGCGGAACGCTCTTTGAGGGAGAATAGAGAGATAGCCCTGCGCTTTTGATCGGGGCAGCGGCGGGGGAAGTGTAGCACATGGCATTCAAGGTGCATCCCTCTCTGAACGAACTTGCAGACCGATGCGAACAGCCTGCCCGGGGGCTTGCCTTCGGAGAGTGATCAATTTGCACTCTGCCCGTCGACAACCTACAACGGATATATAATTCCCCCAAACGCACCAAGGCGATGATGAAGGAAAAAGGACTGGACAAGAAAAAGAGATAAACGACGCGTCCTTTTTGCGTTGTTCTCGGATTCCTGTAAAAAAGGAGAAACGGACTATGAATGGAAGAAGCAAAGCATTTGTCGCTATCGGCTTGATCGCTGCTCTGTTTGTGCTGGGCGGTCCGATCTACGGACAGGAGCAGGGTTCAACCACACCTGAAAAAGGAGGAGTGGGATATTTCATCGGCGGAGTTGGTTGGATGCTGGAGTCCGGCAACAGCTCGAGGGGGGATTTCATCCTGGTGTACCCCCTGATCGGGCTGGGGGGTGGCGCTATGACCAGCGCGATCAGCTCGGATGTATCCAAATGCGCCCTTCTGAATCCGGCTGTTGGACTGGATTTCCTCGTACCCCTTAGAAACAGAAACGGCATTTTGTTGGGTTTGCGCGGAGGGTATACCTTTACCGTCTACAGCAATACCTTCAACTGGTCTATGCCCCATATCCGCGTTGTCATTGGCGGCTACGGATTTGGGGAGTAGGGTTTCCCTCACGCGGTCACATTTGTAGCTGTACAAGATTGCTTTATAACCCTTTTCAGTCTAAGGTTCTATTTTGAAGCTCGATCGTTACAGCAGCCGAAGGAGGTGACTAAATGGCTGGAACACAGGTACCCTTCACACTTGATCCAAACAAAGCGGCGCTGGTCGTTGTGGATATGCAGAATGATTTTGTCCGCAAGGGCGCGCCCTTCTTTCTGCAGGGCTGCAACGAAGCCATACCCAATGTTCAAAAGGTGCTGCAGGCCTGCAGAGAAACGCAAATCCCTGCGGTGTTTCTCAAGTTTACAGCCGGCCCCGAACAGACTCTGATCTGGACCTGGTCGAAACCGCTTCACCCGCCGGATAAGGCGTGCTGGAAAGGCTGCCGTCGCTTCTACGAAGAAATCCAGAAGGAAGCGGAAGGACACGACATCATCGATGAGCTGTATCCTCGTGAGGGGGAAGCGATCGTGGAGAAGTACAGCTACGGCGGCTTCTTCGAAACAAACCTCCAGACGGTGCTGCAGGCCAGGGGTGTCAGCCAGCTGATCATCGTCGGCTGTGCCGCACCTTTCTGTATCGACGATACGGTGACCGGGGCGTTTGACAGGCAGTACCAGAACTTCGTCGTATCCGATGCGATCGGCTACTTCGACAAGGAGTTCCTCGAGAACTCTCTACGGCGCATCAGCATGAAGTACGGACGGGTGTTGACCACGAAAGAGCTGCTGGCCGAGATGGGAGGTTAGGTCCTTCTGGATCCGGCGGTCATAAAAGCCTATCTGGGTGGGGAGATCATCGATGCTTGAGCGGTATCCTCTCAGCTTGATAGCTCATGGTGGGTCGAAGCGCGACTAGCCGGATTGCACCACCACTATTCGATTACGGCCCGACTCCTTGGCCCGATACAGGGCACCGTCGGCGGCCTCCTTCAGCATCTTTGGGTCCGAGGCGTGATCGGGGTAACAGGCCAGGCCCTGGCTGGTCGTGACTTTGGGCGCAGACGATTTCTCCGATCTGTCCTTGCTTTCCGGGACCGTCCTCTCGAGGAGATCCGATTCCTCGATGGTGCGGCGGATATTTTCCATGATCGGCCGGGCTGTTTCTACGTCGGTGTCGGGAAGGATAAAGGTGAACTCGTCTCCGCCGTAGCGGGCCGCCACGTCAGTCGCCCTGAGGAAGCGGCGGAAGATCTCCGCGGCGGCCGTGATTACCCGGTCCCCGACCTTTTCCGAGTATTTTTCGTTGATCCCCCGGAAGTGATCCAAATCGAGCATCACCACCGACAGCGGTTTCGAGCCGTTTCGGGCTTTCATGAAGTATTCTTCAAGGGCCTCTTCCAGGTAACGCCGGTTGTAAAGCCCGGTCAGGGGATCGGTGATCGCCCGCCGGCGGGCATCCTCGCCCCACTGGACCATGTCTGATAGGAATCCGCCTGTGTTCTCCAGCCGGCGACGGGTCACAGCCAGCATTCGGGTCATTACCTTTCCGGCGCTGGCCGGGTTGGTTTCGACGAACTGGAAGAACTCCCCCTCTTTCATGGCCAGCAGACGGCTCCGGCTCTTGGCGTAGCAGGTAGCCGAGCGGGGCTCTTTCTCGAAGATCGACATTTCTCCGAAGAAATCACCTTTCTTGAACTCCGCGATTTCCAGGTTCTTGCCGTCGTCCAGGGTAACGGCTATGCCCATGGCCCCGGACTCCACGACGAACATCTCTCCGCCGGCGTCACCCTGCTGAAACAGCGTTTCCCCCTTGCGCAGCGTTCGAGGATGCAGCAACCGGAGAAAGGCCTGAATCTCCTCATTGGTGAGATCGCTGAAGATGCGGACGCTTTTAAGGAACCCCTGTTTTTCGTTCATTTTCTCTGTTGGCTGCAGATGCGGTTCCCTCCCCGATTGCGGGCGGTGAACAGGTTCTCATAGGCTCGGTCTATGAGTCTTTCCGCCGTGCCGCCTCCGTCGCGATAGCCTGCAACTCCTATGCTCACCGTGATGCGCAAATCGTTTCTCGGCTCTGGAGTTCCCAGGCTGACCTCGCTCACATCGATCCTGCCCATGCCCTGGCGAATCTTGTCTGCGAGCTTTCGTGCCGTCCCCAGCCCCGCTTCAGGAAGTATCACGGAGAATACGTCCCCCTTGTAGCGAATCGGGATCCCGGGGTCCTGCAACTGCCCGCGGAGCTCTGCGGCCATCAGCTGCAGAGTCCGATCCCCCGCCTGATGACCGTAGCTGTCGTTGAGGTCCTTGAGGTTGTCCGGCTTGATCATCAGGAAGCAGGTACCCACGGGCTTTTCTTCCAGCATCCGCGGGAACTCCTCCTCCAAGTAGCCGGCGTTGTACAGTCCCGTGAGCTTGTCCAGCATCACCTGCCGGCGCAGTTCCTGAACCCAGGGGCTCTTCTCCGCAATGAGACGATTCGTGCTGCGGATACGCCGGGCGACGATGGCCAAAAGGGCCCGGAGGATCTTGGCTCTTATCCGGGGATGTGCGCTGAAAAACTCCTCCGCCCGGGCGGCTGCTCGCTCCGGTTCCGAATCCCCGGGAAAGATGAGAAGTTTCGTGTCTTCCTCGCAGCGGGCTGATGTGTCCTCCGCGTCCCGTTCGAACAGGGACAGCTCGCCGAAACTCTCTCCGCTCACAAATGTGGCCAGGGTGATGTCCCGCTGCTCATCCCCCCGCTTGGTGATCAGAACCTCTCCCCGCTGAACAGCGTAGATTCTCCCGCTGTCGGTGCCCCCCCCATCCTCACTCGAATAGACAAACTCTCCCGTGCCGAAGGACCGCCAGGCGGAGCCTGCTGCGATCGCCTCGAGTTCTTCCTCTTCGAGGGTTTGAAAAACCCCGAGTGTCCCGAGAAGATCGATCTTGCTGTGCTTGTCTTTACTCACCCGTGAAGAGTACAACCGGCTCCACCGGAGGGTCAACTCGCTGGTGAACTTTCCAGGACAATCTGACAGCTGCTGCTGTGGGAGGCGTGAAATCAACAACGCAGCTGAGCAAACGCCAGAGTGCTTACTGGGCTGTTTCCTCGATCCGGGATCAGGCGGCGGAACCGCACCTTCGCCGCTCTGGCGTCCCGACGGTACCGTCTATGCTATAGAAAAGAAAGGCAACACCCTCTACATCGGGGGCAGCTTTACCCGGATAGGCCCTTCCACCGGTTATGGGGTTCCAGTCGACTCGACCAGCGGGAGCCTGGCCTACGGTATCAAGGATATCCTTCCGGTGGATAACATAACCGCAGCCGGATCGATCAAAGCCGCAGTCGCCGATGGAGCGGGCGGCTGGTACATAGGAGGAGCATTCGACAGGGTCGGCAGCGCAACGCGCAACAATATCGCCCGGATCAATGCCGACGGTTCGCTCCATCCCTGGAAGAAGACGGCAGCTATGTCATCGCAGGGGGAGAGTTCACCTTCGCCGGTCCACCGACGTTCAACAACTTGGTGGTTTGTGATCTAAGCACCGGAGATATTGATCTTTCCTGGAACCCGGATGCGGATGCCACTGTGCGCGCTCTGGCGGTGGACAGCACAGCCGTGTATGCCGGCGGTGAGTTCACCAACATTGGTGATCTGTTGAGGCAGGGTTTCGCCGCCCTCGATCCCGGCGATGGGAGTGCCCTGTCGTGGAGCGCAGAGGCCAACGACACGGTGTTCGCTATCGCCCTGGACGGTGCCACAGCGTACGTCGGAGGAGCCTATACAGCCCTGGGCGGACAGTCCAGAAACTATTTCGGAGCAGTGGACACCGGCAGTGGAAGCACCAAGGCCCTGGATCCGAAACCGGACGATGAGGTATTCGCCGTGCTCGCTGAAGACGGTCTGGTCTATGTCGGCGGGGCTTTTACGACGCTGGACGATTTCGGACGCTATCGATACCTGGCGGTCATCGACAGCGGCACGGGAAATCCGTACTGAAAAGTCTTCGAGGTGATCCCATCCGGGCACAAGAGCAGGGAACTGGCGGCACGCCGGACCTGGTCGGTCCGTCACAACGGAGCAGCGGCGCCTTAAGTCTCGAACAGGTAGCGGAGCAGCAGCTGTTTCACCCCGGTGTTTCGATCCGGGATGTCCGTTTTGTCGAAGGGCAGGCCGGAGGGAGACCAGAGAGCCAGCATAGCCTGCATCCAGGGGGTGGGGCAGAGGGGGGAAAGATGCTGTCCCCCCTTGAGGCCGGTGTCCACCACATCGCAGGCCGGACTGTACCTTCCGGTAAGGTGAGTATCTGAGCGGGGGTAGAGGAACAGCAGGTAGGGATCGTTTTCCCCGCCCCACAGGTGGGAGATCTCACAGCCGAAGCTGTCGTTGGCCTGCTTCAGGCAGCGCAGCACCCGCTCTCCGATCTGCTCCCGGGAAAGACCCGATTTGTCGGCCTGTTGCGGATTCACAACGACCTGACCGCAGTTGGCCGGGTGGTAGTAGGCCAGCGAGCGGCGCAGGTCGTAGCCCCGTTTTCTTCCGTCTTGAAGGACCCGTACCAGGCCGATCTGCGCAAGCAGGTCGTTGAGGCGGAGGACCCGGCGGTAGGGAGCCTGGCCGTGATCCGCCGACAGAACCAGCAGCGTATCCTCCCCCAGGCTGTCCATGATCTTTCCGACGAAGGAATCGAGCAACCGGTAGCAGCGGCGTGTCAGCTCCGCGGCCCGGCCTTCCGGCCAAAGGCTTTCGATCTGGTCGAGGTACACGTGGCCCAGCTCGTCGATCAGGGAGAAGTAGGCGATCGTCAGTGCCGATGAGAGTTCCCGGACCGAAGCCAGGGTCAGTTCGCCGGTCTGTGCGGTTACGACCTCGGATAGTCTCATCTCTTCATCGATGGACAGTCCGCTTTGTGCGCGGGAGTAGCGAAACAGGTTTCCGTGATAGATGGATTCGGGTACCAGCCGGTCGATTATATGTTGCAGATGCCGGGCCGTGCGCAGATGAGGTCGGGATGAGGAGGAGAGAAACAGGCAAGATCCGGTTGAATACCCCACGGCTGAGGTTGTTCGGGAGAGCCGCAGCGGCAGGATCTGCCCCAGCGCCAGGGATGCTACCCGGCGCCTTCCCCGGAGCAGCCGAACACCGTCCTGCCCTGATTTTACCCGGAGGGTGACCCCGTCTATGTAGAACCTTTCCTTTTCGGCGTCCAGGCGGATCCAGCCTGAATCGGGCCGGTGGTTTCGGTATCCGTCCAGGAGCAGATCGTACCTGCGGTAGCCTTTTGCCCAGACCGGGTCCTTTCTAAAGGCCGCGTTGAACAGGGTGTAGCTTCGACCTCTGCGCTCCAGTTCTTCCCATATCGGTGCCGCTCCGGCTGTCGGAACCGCGAAGCCGCTGACCGATCGTTCCAGCCTGCCGCCGTAGTCGGGCATCTGAAACCCCCAGATGCCGCTGTCCGCCGGAGGAGAACCGCAGAACAGCGCCCGGAGTGCCGGAGGAGTTTCGCAGTTGGGTTCCGGCGGGCGGCTGGGGCCCAGATACCCCTCTTTTTGAATCGCAGCCAGGGCCGGGCAGACTCCGGCCTGGATGCAGCGGGAGGTGATTTCATATCCGGCCGCGTCCAGAATCAGCCAGACGATCTTTCTCTCCAGTGGCTGGTTTCGATTCAGCAGTGGAACCTCCCGAGGATCTATGCTTTCAACGCCCGGTCGGATAACCTTGCGCCTCAGCTGGTCGCGACCTGCAGGGCGATCTCCATCATGTCGGTGTAGCTGTGTTGGCGCTGTTCGGTGCTTGCGGTTTCCCTGGTGACCAGACTGTCGCTGACCGTGAGGATCGACAGTCCTTGAACAGCGTGGTGCGCCGCCAGGGTATACAGCGCAGCGGTCTCCATCTCCGCGGCCAGCACTCCGTAGCGGGCCCAGATCTTCCAGGACTCCGGATCATCGGAGTAGAAGGTGTCGCTGGTCAGCACCGTGCCGACCAGCGCGGCCACACCCCGCTGCCCGGCTGCCTGGTGAGCCTTCAGGAGCAGCTCAAAACTCGCCGCCGGGGCAAAATCGCAGCCCTGGAAGCGGATACGATTGACCGCCGAATCGGTGCAGGCCGCCTGAGCCAGAACCACCTCTCCGAGCTTCAGTGCCTCCTGGAGAGCTCCGCAGGTTCCGATGCGGATCAGGCGTTTTGCGCCGTACTCGGCGATCAGCTCGTGGACGTAGATCGAGATCGAAGGGATCCCCATGCCGGTGCCCTGGATCGAGACCTTTTTGCCTTTATACGTACCGGTGAAGCCGAGCATGCCTCGCACCCGGCTGTAGCACTCCGGATCCTCCAGATAGGTTTCGGCTACGAATTGAGCGCGCAGGGGATCTCCGGGAAGCAGAACCGCCTCGGCTATCTGACCGGCTTTCGCTCCGATGTGGATGCTCACTGGGGGCCTCCTGTTCGAATAGATGAGTGTATTTGAAGATCCGCGGACTGCTTCGCGGAAAAGTATCTCCCCGCCTCCGAAAGCTTCGATGCATTCGCTCATATCATAGCAGTTGAATCACGAATAGGGTAGCACAGGAAAAGAACAAGACCTGGATATCAGGAAAGATCGAGAGTACAATAGACTGCAATGTTGTCTCAGGCGGATGTGGCGCGTAAAGCCGGAGTCTCGATGATGACCGTCTCCCGGGTTATCAACGGTGCCGAAAATGTTCGGCCCGAAACCAGGGAGAAGGTGTTAGAGGCGATCAGGGAACTGTCCTACTATCCGAACGCTGCTGCCCGGGCGTTGAATCGAAACCGGGCCAATGTACTGGAGATCCTCATCCCTCATGAGGACTATTTTTACTCCTCGGAATATTTCAGTGAGTTGACCTTCGGGATAGAAAAGGTGGTTCACGACAGTGAGTACAACCTGATCTTCAACACCTACGATCCCGGCAGTGGAGCCGAGTACGCCTTGCTTTACAAGCAGCGTAAAGTAGACGGGCTTTTGATCGTTGCCCCGGCAAGCACCGATCGTACCATCGCCAGGCTACAGGAGGAATCGGTCCCGTTTGTGCTGATCAATGGGCGGGTAGACGATCTGGAGGTGAGTTTCGTCGACGTGGACAACGTGGCCGGCGCTTTCCTGGCGGTACAGTACCTCTACGATCTGGGGCATCGCAGAATCGGGATTATCACCGGAAACCTGCTGGTCGTCAACGCCCGGCATCGTCTGGGGGGGTATCTCGGTTTCCTATCGGAGCATGGTATTACCGAATCCGACCGATGGACATACGAAGGCAATTGGTCCGAGGAAAGCGGCTATGCCGGATTTTCCCATCTTGTGAATCTCAAAAATCCCCCTTCAGCGATTTTTTGCTCGAACGACCTTATGGCGATCGGTGCCATGCGGGCAGCGGCGGATATGGGTGTCGAGATCCCGAAAAGCGTTTCGATCGTCGGTTACGATGACATTCGACTCTCTTCTTTCGTCAATCCCCGTTTGACCACGATACACCAGCCGATCGACCTGGTCGGAAAAACTGCCGTGGAGGTGCTGCTGCGGGCTCTGAGTGGTCGGGAAAGCAGTCCCCAGCAGGTGGTGCTGCGGCCGGAGCTGATCGTCCGAAAGTCCTGTGAAGCGCCTTGACAACCGGCATGAAACGGATATACTGGATGAGCATGTTAACGCAAACATTTTGCGGAAGCCTCTTTTTCATTCGTGGAGTCGAAAATAAAATACCGGCAGATAAAATACCATCTGCATTGATAACATATGCTTTCATGTGAACGCCAACTCGATTATGCTGTAGAGGCAGGAAGGAATTGTTATGTCACAAAGGACACGTGTGCTTCTTGTCGGAGAAACCTGGACGGTGCTCACGTTGCAGATCAAAGGTTTCGATCTGTTTCCCCTCGGCGGGTTCGAGAATTTTGGGGTTTGGTTCATGGAAGCCATGGCCAAGTTCGACGACATCCAGGCGGAACACATGCACAACCACATCGCTCTGACCGCATTCCCGTCGACCCTCGAGGAGATCAACAGATACGACGTGGTGATCTTCAGTGATTGCGGGAAGAACACGATTTCCCTCTATCCGGAGATGTTCACCGTGCCCATGGGCCCCGATCGGCTCGAGCTCGTCAAGGAGTTCGTGGAGAAAGGCGGGGCCTTCGTCATGGCCGGAGGCTGGAACTCGTATCAGGGTCTGCGTGGTATTCCCGGTTATCATGGCACCGTGATCGAGGAGATCCTGCCGGTTGACATCCAGGAATCGGATGACCGGGTCGAGAAACCTCAGGGGATTCAGCCGGCAGTCAAAGAGCCGAAGCATCCCCTGTTCAAAGGTCTTCCCGATAAGTGGCCGATCTTCACGGGCTACAACAGGGTCAAAGTCAAGAAACAGGCCGAGTTGCTTGCCAAGATCGGTGAGGACCCTTTCATCGCCGTGCAGTCGGTGGGGCGGGGCAAGACCATGGCCTTCACATCCGATCTAGCCAAACACTGGGGCACGGATTTCATTGCCTGGGAGGGATATGCCGGGTTCTGGCACAATGCCGTTACCTGGCTCGCGAACAAGGATTGAACCTGCATTGTTAATGCAGAGAAAAAAAACATAGGAGGTGTCACATGAAAAAGATCCTCGCCATCGGGATGGTGATGTTGCTGTTCCTGGCAGGGTCGGCTTTCCTCTTCGCCGGAGGGCAGGGAGGAGCAGATCAGGCCAAGGAGTTCATCATCTTCCACTACTGGACCGCAGGCGGAGAGAAAGAGGCTATCAATGAGCTGTTCAAGATCTTCGAGAGGGATCATCCGGATGTGAACATCCTGGAGAATCCCGTAGCCGGCGGTGGAGGCGCCAACATGCTGGCGGTTCTCATGGGAAACCTGGAATCCGGTAATCCCCCGGATACGTTCCAGGACCATCAGGGCAACCAGCAGAAGGCTTTCATCGATGCAGGATACCTGGAATCGGTCAACGACATCTGGAAGGATACCAACTTCGAGGGGCGGATCAACCCGGTGTGGGTGAAAACCCTCAAGTTCAGCGGCAATGCGTACTCCGTACCCATCAACGCCCACCGCACCAACTGGCTGTGGTACAATATCGCCCACCTCAAGGACGCCGGAGTCAAGGCGCCGGAGAGCTACGAAGAGCTGCTGGCCGCCTGCAAGAAGCTCAAAGCGGCCAAACCCGATGTATGGCCCCTGTCCCTCGGTACGCGGGAGAAGGTCTGGTCGACCTACCTGTATGACATGTGTCTGTTGACTACAGGCGGACCGGATTTCTATGAGAAGGCCGATACCGGTCAGATCGATTTTAAAACCGATCCAACATTCCGAAAAGCCGTCCAGCGCTACGCCGACCTGATCCCCTACATCTATCCATACCACGCGACCAAGAGCTGGGACGAAGCCGGCGCCCTGATCCATACAGGCGAAGCGGCCATGTACTGGATGGGTGACTGGATCCTGGGCTACTACCTGTCCATCGGCATGGAACCGGAAAAGGACTTCAGCGTCACCGCCATCCCCAAGAACGTGTGGATGGGACACGCCGACACCTTCCCGCTGGCCAAGAATGCGCCGCATCCTGACTTAGCAAACTACTGGATCGAGATGATCACTACGGATGAAGCTCAGAAGAACTTCAACCTCAAGAAAGGCTCGGTTACCATCGTCAACGACGTGCCGCCAAGCGTATATCCCGATCCCTACCGCCAGCGCAGCGCCAAGGATTTGGCCAGCCTGCGCGGCCTGATCGACGGCTATCACGGCGGGATGATGACCGCCGCCTTCGGCGACGACATGATGGATATCCTCACCCAGTTCCTCACCGACGGAGATGTGGACGACGCCATCAAGGAGATTGCAGGCTCCGCAGAAAGGAACAACATCCGCACCGCCAACGACTGGTTCTGGAAGTAATTCCGTAACCGACCGGAGAGGCGATGCTTTTTCTTGCATCGCCTCTCGTTTTTTTCTATAGTAAACTGTCCCGGTTAGCTAACGAAGCCGGTCTCAGAGGCCGGCGGACATGTGAATTGAAAGGGAAAGGGAGGGGTTGGAGTAGCCGATGAAGTACAGCAAGGCGTACGGTTTCATTTTCCTGATGCCGGTGGTGATCGCCGTGGCGGTCATCTACGGTATGATAATCTGGAACCTGGTGGCCGCCTTCACGATCTGGGACGGGATGCGGGCGACCTGGAAGTTCGCCGGACTGCTCAACTTCTTCAATCTCTTCGAGCTGCGGCGCTTCTGGGTCAATGTGGAGAACAACTTTCTCTGGCTGTTCTTCTTCATCGTGCCCACCACCCTGCTGGGATTCGTGCTGGCTTATCTGTTCAACAGTCTTCGTCGCGCCGAAAAGGTGTTCCGCCAAATTTTCCTTTATCCTATGGCCCTGGCGTTCATCGTGACCGGTACGCTGTGGGCCTGGATGTACGATCCCGGCTCCGGCCTGATCAACTCGATCCTCGGCGGCTTGGGGATCAACACCGCCAAGCTCGGGTGGATCGCCCTGCCGAATATCGCCATCTTTTGCATGATCTTCAGCGCCTTCTGGCAGTACGTGGGCTTTGCCCTGGTCATCTACATGGGGGCGATCCGCGGCCTCTCAGATGCGATGATCGAAGCAGCCAACATCGACGGAGCGGGACACGGACGTATCCTGTTCCAGATCATCTTCCCCAACGTGGGGCACGGAACCCTGATCTGCACGACCATGCTGGCCATCACAACGATGAAGGTCTTCGACCTGGTGTGGATCATGACCGGAGGGGGCCCGGGCATCCGCACGGAGGTCCTTCCCTACATGATGTACCGGATGACCTACAGCCAGCACAACATCGGCATGGGGGCGGCCACGAGCATCGTGATCCTCATTCTGGCCGCTGCCATGGTCATTCCCTACTCGAAGTGGGCGATCAGAAAGTGGGTGCGCTGATGGGAGACAAGCGATTCAAGGCGACTTCCATCGTCATTCTCGTGGTCCTTGCAGCACTGTGGCTGCTGCCGATCTACGCGATGGTCAACACCTCGATCAAGACTCAGGAGGAAGTTGCGGCACAGAAGTACCTGCGGCTTCCCAGAAAGGTTGCATTCAAGAACTACCTGACCGCCTTCCGGGCTCTGCGAGTCGGTCTGGTCAACAGCGCCATCATCACCATACCGGCGACCTTCATCTGCATTTTTCTCGGCTCTCTGGCCGGCTACTACCTCACGATGTTCGAGTTCAAGCGGTCCCAGCTGGTGTTTTTCTGGATCGTGGTGGCCTCGTTCCTGCCGTATCAGATCGTTCTGATCCCCATCACCACCCTGATCGGCTGGCTGAATCTGATGAACTCCTACGTTGGCCTGATTCTGATCTACGTGATCCTCAATATTCCCATGGCCACGCTGATCACCGCCACCTTCTTCATGAAGATGCCGGTGACCTTTCAGGAGGCGGCGGCCCTGGACGGCTGCAAACCCTTCATGTTCTATTGGAGGGTCCTGGTGCCGGTGTCGATTCCGGGGATGATCTCAGCGGCAATTCTGGTGTTCGTGCAGATCTACAACGAGTTTCTCCTGGCCATTGCCCTGACCCGGGGACCCAAAATCAAACCGGTGATGCCGATCCTTGCGGAGCTCAAAGGCTCGCAGATCGCCCAGTGGAACATCCAGATGGCCGGAGCGGTCATCGTTTCACTGTTTCCCCTGGTGATTTTTATTGTTCTGTCCGAGTACTTCGTTTCCGGACTGATGGCCGGCTACAGTAAAGAGTAGACCCTGCTGGACGGATTTTCCTCAAAGCTCCAAGAGCGAGCAGGATATCCGGCGTTCATTCATTCTTGATATGACATCGACGCCGAGGCAACAGGGATGACGATTTTTCTCCTCTGGTTCAGCGTCTTCAGTTTTACCGTGTTCAGCATCGCCCTGGTGATCTGCATATTCCGTTATATTCGCTCCCGCCGGGCCGTCCAGGGCATCTATCTGCTGATCGTCCTGGTCTTCGATCTCTGGCTGCTGATCTTCACCTACCTGTTTTTTACGGATGTCTATCTGCGGCCCCTCTCTCCGGGGGTGAGGCTGACCCTCGGGCTTGTCCGCACCTTCGTGTCGGGGACTATCCTGTTTCTGTACGGCGAACTGGTTTTGCGCCTGGCCGGACGCAGAACAACCCTTCCTGTGCGGCTGCTGCTGCTCGTGGCTCCCGGCATCTACTGTGCCGTGGTTCTCTCGTCTCTGCGATCGATCACCTTCCAGCTGGTCGGATTGGTCACGATTCTGTATTACGCGTATCTCGCGGCCTTGGGGTTGTACGCAAACCTCCTGCGAAAACATCGGCAGGGACCGGTGCCGGAGAACCTGCGGGTGTTCCTGTGGTTTTCCACGGTGGCTTTCGCCGTATTGATCCTCTCGGGCCTGCCCTATTTCTTCGGTCATGCAGGAGGCCTGGCCAACGTCTTGCCCAGGGCCGCTCTGTGCTTCTTCTGGGGTGTCGTCGAGATCGGAGTATTCTTCAGACGGGGGTATCAGGCGGAGCGGGGGGATTACCCATTGCATCCTGACTTTCTCGAGGATTTCGGGATCACCCCCAGAGAATCGGAGGTGATCAAATTGGTCTGTGAGGGTAAAACCATCCGGGGGATATCCGATAGTCTGTTCGTTGCCGAAAAGACCGTAGAGACCCACCTGTACAACATCTACCGCAAGTGCGGCTGCAGAAATCGGGTGGAGCTGATCAATATGGTCCGCCGCTACCTGTCTCCGGACTAGGGGAAAGCCCCTAGCCGGCCCAGTTTATTAGAATCAGGGAAACTCCCGATTTTCGAAGGTTGCCGATGGGGCTACCTTCGACGCTGAAAACAAATTCGGGAGGTACGATCATGGCCCAACAAATCAAAGCGGGAACAGGAATGCGCTGGAAGCTGTACTTCCTGCTTCTGGTTCTTTCGGCCGTCGGCGCTCTGGGGCTGCTGCCCTCCGCCCCGGCGATGTTTGCCGGAGTGCAGCAGAGCACGGGCATGCCCCTGCCGCTGTTCATGGTAGCGACTTTTCTGCAGAGTTTTCTTCTCACAGGCGTGCTGGGATTCGCAGGTCTGCTGTTGAGCGGTGCAACCGGGCTGGGAGCCCCTGTGCTGGAGAGGCTCGTGTATCGAAGCACCGCTGCCGGGACCAGTCCGGCTGCTGAGCATTTACACCGTTCGACATCCAACCCGGGCAGGGTTCTGGCTTTTTCGGTTGTTGTCGGGCTGCTGGCCGGTGCGGTTATCTTCGGCGTGGATCTGCTTTTTCTCGGCCGGCTCGAGATCGAGCTGAACGAAGCGGTATCCCTGCCCGGCTGGTGGCAGGGACTACTCTCCAGCCTCTATGGGGGGATCAATGAAGAGATTATGCTGCGAATGTTCTTCCTGAACGGACTGCTCTGGTTGCTCACCCTTCTCGGCCGGAAAAAAACTGAAGCCGGAACGTGGAAAATCTGGACGGCGATAATCGGCGCCGCTGTGCTGTTCGGTCTTGGGCACCTGCCAGCCGCCAGAGCCATGATGGAGATGAGCCGGCTGATGGTTGTCCGGGTTCTGGTCCTCAATCTAATTCCGGGGATTGTATTCGGGGTGTTGTTCTGGAGGCGGGGATTGCTGCCCGCGATGACGGCGCACTTCAGCGCCGACGTGCTGATTCACGCGATTGCGCCCCTGCTGTTTCCCGCTCTGGCCGGAGTTTGATCCGTGGCGATTCCCGGCTTGCCGGCACGCACTACAGTTGCATCCGGGCCCGCCCGCCGCCTACTTGTCCCAGGCTGCTTTGGCTTCTATGTACTTTTTCAGCACATCGTCGTTGATATATCCGAACTCGATGGCGATTTCTCCGAACAATCGGCTGTCGCCGGCCTTTTGGGCATCCAGTATCTCCTGCACCTGCTGCTGATTCATCACGCCGATGCACTGCAGAAATTCGCCGATTCTTTCCGTCATGATGGGTTCTCCGGTTCTCGAGCTCCCCTTCATTATAGCCGGAACCGGAAAAGGATCAATTCGTCTGCGGAAAAATTGCCGCGTTTCAGAAACTGAAGGAACCCTGGAGGTAGACCTCGCTCGCCTCCTTGCTGAGGCCGAAGGTGGTGCCCTCCTTCCCTTCGATCCAGCGCAGCCCGGCGGTGATCTCGGCGGAGTCGAAGGGCTTGAGGGAAAGCTCCGGGTTGACCAGGACGGCCCAGCTGTCGGCGAGCTCCTGCGGGTCGTCGACCTCCAGGGCCACTGCCAGGGGGCCGAGCTTCAGGCGGCCGTCCAGGATCTCCCATTCGATCGCGGCCAGGAGGTAGTCCTGCAGCTCTTCACGGCTGTTCTCGAAGGCCAGCCCGTGGACGTACTGCAGGTTCACGTAGGGGCCGAAGGCCAAGGTGTAGTCCAGGCCCAGGCAGACCTTGAGGTACGGCTCGGCGTCCTCCTCCGTGACGTCGCCCGGCGTGATATCATTTTTGTCTGTGACCAGGGTGTAGTCGGGAAAGAACAGCGCCCCTTCGGCCCAGAGGCCCAGGCCGAACAGATCTCCGACCAGATCCAGCCCGGCGATGTGCCGGCGGGGGTAGCTGATGTCGATCTCGTTGTCCGCTGAGGCATAAATTGTGATCTTCCTAGGGGCGGAATAATCCTGACGGCTGTAGATATAGCTCAGGGCCAGGTCCCAGCCCAGCAGGGAAGCGGACAGCCGCGTCCCGACGGTCGCATTACTCCACGGGTCGGCGCCGGGCAGAGCGTAGTCTATCACGCAAGGGTACAGGTCGAGAAAAGCGGACTGCATCCTCTGCAACATCTGCTCGGGCAGCACCGCCGGGCGGAACAGGGGCAGATAGACTCCCTCCAGGGTGAACAGCCGGGTGTACCAGGAGATCTTCAGCGCCTCGGAGGGCAGGCGGCGCCCGAAATCCCAGAAGTCCTCCAGGTCGCTTGGATTGAGGTTGTCGATGACGCTGACCTGCTCGGCCGTCCCCCAGACGATCCTCTGCCGTCCGGCACGTAGATCCATGCTCGGGTGGGGGAATCCGTACAGATCCACGTAGGCCTCCCGCAGGAGGATTTCCAACGGCAGCAGATCCTCATAGCCGAAGGGATTGCCCTCGGCGAAGTCGGCGCTGGTGAGCCCATCTGGAAAGTCCCAGGCCGCGGTCAGCCAGCCTTCCAGAAA